>Ga0193752_1000266_pt1 | contig 56827 bp, 51 predicted proteins | sample H1c1metaG_FD_144924 | JGI IMG/M metagenome (GOLD analysis project Ga0193752, IMG submission 144924) | Soil microbial communities from a riparian zone of the East river system, Colorado, United States - H1c1 | ecosystem: Environmental > Terrestrial > Soil > Riparian zone | place: USA: East River...
TGTGATCTATCCATGGGCAGGTTGAAGGTGTGGTAACACACACTGGAGGACCGAACTCATGAGCGTTGAAAAGCTCTGAGATGACCTGTGGATAGGGGTGAAAGGCCAATCAAACTGAGAGATAGCTCGTTCTCCCCGAAATGTTTTTAGGAACAGCCTCGGATTATAGACGTTTAGCACAGGTAGAGCTACTGATTGGGCTAGGGGGCTTCACCGCCTACCAAACCCTGACAAACTCCGAATGGTGCTAAATATCTCCGGGAGTGAGGCTGCGGGCGATAAGGTCCGTGGCCGAGAGGGAAATAACCCAGATTAGCAACTAAGGTCCCTAATACATGGTTAAGTTGATCAAACGAGGTGGGATTTCTATAACAGCCAGGATGTTGGCTTGGAAGCAGCCACTCATTTAAAGAGTGCGTAACAGCTCACTGGTCGAGAGATCCTGCACGGAAAATAATCGGGCATCAAACCATGAACCGAAGTTCTAAGATTGCCACTAGGTGGTATATCGGTAGGGGAGCATTGAAATCTGCTGCGAAGGTGACTGGCGATGGTTGCTGGAGCGATTTCAAAAGAAAATGTAGGCATAAGTAACGATAATTAAAGTGAAAAACTTTAACGCCGTAAACCCAAGGTTTCCTGATCAATGTTAATCAGATCAGGGTTAGTCGGGTCCTTAGGCAAACCCGAAAGGGGTAGCTGATGGCAAGTTGGTTAATATTCCAACACCTGCTTATACTTCGATGGGGTGACGGGGTAGTGAAAGATCCGCGTTCTTACGGAATAGAACGTTAAAGGGTGTAGATATAGGTTGTGTAGGCAAATCCGCACGACTTGTCGAACCTGATAGTACAGCAAAGCTTCGGCAGCGCTGATAGTGATCCTAATCATACCCCCGAGAAAAACCTCTAAGTTATGGTGTAAGCAGCCCGTACCGTAAACCGACACAGGTGGGTGGGATGAATATTCTAAGGCGCTCGGGTGAGCCGTGGAGAAGGAACTAGGCAAATTGACGCTGTAACTTCGGGATAAAGCGTACCGTCTTCGGACGGTCTCAGTAAAATGGTTCAACCAACTGTTTAGCAAAAACACAGGGCCCTGCAAAATCGAAAGATGACGTATAGAGCCTGATACCTGCCCGGTGCTGGAAGGTTAAGGAAGGATGTTCGACGCAAGTCAAAGCTTCTGACTGAAGCCCCAGTAAACGGCGGCCGTAACTATAACGGTCCTAAGGTAGCGAAATTCCTTGTCGGGTAAGTTCCGACCTGCACGAATGGTCTAATGAGTTGAACACTGTCTCCTCCACGAGCCCGGTGAAATTGTAGTATCGGTGAAGATGCCGGTTACCCGTCACGGGACGGAAAGACCCCATGAACCTTCACTACAACTTTGCATTGATTTTGAATTTTTGATGTGTAGGATAGTTGGGAGACTTTGAAGTGGTGTCGCTAGGCATCATGGAGTCGTCGTTGAAATACCAACCTTTAAACATTTAGAATCTAATCCCTAACGGGAAACAGTGCATGGTGGGTAGTTTGACTGGGGTGGTCGCCTCCTAAAATGTAACGGAGGCTTGCAAAGGTTCCCTCAGTACGGTTGGTAATCGTACATAGAGCGTATTAGTATAAGGGAGCTTGACTGTGAGACATACATGTCGAGCAGGGACGAAAGTCGGCTAAAGTGATCCGGTGGTTCTGTATGGAAGGGCCATCGCTCAAAGGATAAAAGGTACTCTGGGGATAACAGGCTGATCTCCCCCAAGAGCTCATATCGACGGGGAGGTTTGGCACCTCGATGTCGGTTCGTCACATCCTGGGGCTGGAGAAGGTCCCAAGGGTTCGGCTGTTCGCCGATTAAAGTGGCACGTGAACTGGGTTCAGAACGTCGCAAGACAGTTCGGTCCCTATCTGTGATGGGCGCTAGTAAATTGAAAGGACATGACCTTAGTACGAGAGGACCGGGTCGTACACACCGCTGGTGTATCTGTTGTGCCGCCAGGTGCAATGCAGAGTAGCTACGTGTGGCCAGGATAAACGCTGAAAGCATCTAAGCGTGAAACCTTCCTTAAGATGAGTTTACTTTTAAGGGTCGTCAGAGACTATGACGTTGATAGGCTATAGGTATAAAGGTGGTAACATCAAAGCCGAGTAGTACTAATTGCCCGTAAGCTTTATTTTTTTATTTTCTTAGGAAAGTAAAAACCATTAATTACTCTTTTCTTACAACTTATCCCAATATGTAATTTATTATTGTCATCCAGCCTCAGACTGGACCCGACAAAACGACTTATGGTGGTTTTGCCGAGGGTGTTCACCTCTTCCCATACCGAACAGAGAAGTTAAGCCCCTCATGGCCAATGGTACTACACAAAAATGTGGGAGAGTAGGTAGCTGCCATATTCATTTAAAGCCCTTCAATTTATTGAAGGGCTTTTTTATTATATATACCTAATAGGTGGAGCATTAACTTTGTTACCACTAAGTAATTACTTTATTGAAATTTAAAAACAACCAGGATGGCGAATACCAAAATAACAGTTAATAATAACGGCTCAATAAAAATTGAAGGTGATTTCGAGATCGTAGATAAGAACGGAGGCGTGTATGGATTGGGCGGACGGGAGATCGTTTCCATTTGCCGCTGCGGGCTTTCTAAGAACAAACCATTTTGTGATGGTTCTCATAAAGAGCATTTTGAACACGAGGCCATTGCCTTTGACCTTCCGCCTAAAAAACAAGCCTGATAATTTCTTCAATGTTGTTCCTGTCCCAGCTTTTTTTCAATTCTTCTGTCGGGAATAAACCATATGGCTGCAACCAGGGTGTAGACAGAAAAACCAAGATAAGGGTTTAAAAAACTAAGCCCGATACCAAACACATAAAGGATAGATGAAATAATGCCTTTCCGGTCTTTTCCTATTGCTATTGCCAATGTTGAATTTTTTCCATGCAGCGTTGTGAGGCAATGTGCCAGGAAATAATAGGCAATGCTGGCCATTAATAATACCATCCCATACAAGGCAACAGGCCAGGTGGAAAAATGATTCTCACCCATCCATGCAGTTGCGAAAGGTACAAGAGAAAGCCAGAACAGTAAATGGATATTCGTCCATAGTATTGCGCCGTTCACTTTGTGCGCCGCATGCATCATGTGATGGTGATTATTCCAGTAAATGCCGATATAGATGAAACTGAGTATGTAACTTAAAACAACAGGAAGCAAAGGTTTCAATACTTCAGGGCTATCGCCATGCGGCACTTTAATTTCCAGTACCATAATTGTAATGATGATGGCAAGCACCCCATCACTAAATGCTTCAAGCCTTCCTTTACCCATAAATTTAAATTTGAAAGTTAGTTTTGTTCGTTGGCAAATATAAAAGAAGCGCAATTATTTTTCATCTTCCGGATCCTTATCCTTAAAATTCGCTTTCGATCCATCTGGTTTGCCTCTTTTATAAATTATTAAACCATTCAGGAAATTACGCAATACCTGGTCACCCGCTTCAACATAACCGGGATGGTCCTCATGTCTGAAAAGATCACCCAAAGCACCTTTTGATATTTCAAAATCCACGAGCTTCAATATTTCAATGATATCATCATTGCGCAAAGAAAGTGCTACCCTTAATTTTTTTAGTATATCATTATTGCTTAGCATAAAATGTTTCTTATTTATATTGAATACCGGGAACAAAAAAAGATCCTCTCATTTAAGAAAGGATCTTTAAATATGATTGTGCGTGAAGATTAATAATCTCTGTTATAACCGCCACCGCCACCGCCACGGTTTCCACCGCCGCCATAGCCACCACCGCCACGGTTTCCACCACCACCACCGCCGCCGTAACCGCCACTTTTCTTGTAGCCGCCACCGCCGCCTCCACCACCGAAGCTGCGCTTTTTAAAGTCACCTTCCTGGCGTGGTTGTGATTCGTTAACGATCAACTTACGACCCTGAACTTCTGTTTCGTTAAGGTTAGCGATCGCAGTTTTAGCTGCTTCATCGTCTTCCATTTCAACAAAACCGAAACCTTTACTGCGGCCGTTCATTTTGTCTTTTAAGATTTTAGCACTTGTTACGCTGCCGTACTGAGTGAAGAGATTCATTAAATCGTCGTCGGTCATTGTCCAACTGAGATTTCCTACATAGATGTTCATTGTAAAAACTTTTAAATAAATAAATAAATACTATAATGACTTAGTTGTAACAATGAACTGAATCGGACTTCGAAAAAAAGCTACTTCAGCCAATAGCGAAAAACTAAAACCATTAATCGGTATAAAGATAATAGGTTTTCTGATTAATTGAATTAAATTTTTCTGCCTCAAAACTGCGGCCATTTGCAGGTCAATTACGTCAGGCCTGCATTCTACGGGGTAAATTGCCCTAAAATCTTAAATAATGGGAAGATTTTTGGCTTTTTTGAGGCAAAATAGGAGGATTATCCCGGGCATAAAAAAACCGTCTCGCCTGAGGCAAAACGGTTTTTAAAGGTATTTTGAACAGATTATTCAGCTACAACTTCAAATTCTACTTCGGTTTCTGTACCGTTTCCAAAGTCGATCTTAGCTTTATAAGTGCCTAATTCTTTTACTTCATCAATGATAGAGATACGGCGACGGTCGATCTCATAACCCTTTTGTTCTTTAATAGCCCTTGCTATCTGAACAGAAGTAACGCTTCCAAAGATCTTGCCGCTGGTTCCTGTTTTAGCGCCAAGTTTTAAAGCACCGGTTTGTAAAACAGCAATTACACTGTTTAATTCTGCCAGTAACTTAGCTTCTTTCTTAGCCTGTTGTTTCTTTTTCTCTTCCATCATTTTCATGTTGGAAGGACTAGCTTCGATCGCAAATTTTTGAGGAATAAGATAGTTGCGGCCATAACCATTCTTAACGGTTACGAGTTCATTAACGCCCCCTAAATTATTTACATCCTGTATTAATATTACCTGCATTGTTTTGCATTTTTACCCAACTCTTCGACAAGCTCAGAGCTTTCTTCATTAAAGGATTAGGGTGGTTAAGAAAATATTTTAAATCTCCTCCATTTCCCCCTTTAGGGGGCAGGGGGTATTATTTCAATAGATCTGTTACGTACGGTAAGATCGCCATTTGACGGGCCTTCTTTACTGCATCGCCAACTTTACGCTGGAACTTCAAAGAGTTACCGGTAATGCGGCGTGGCAATAACTTACCTTGCTCATTAATGAACTTTTTCAAAAATTCAGCATCCTTATAATCGATATAATGGATGCCCATTTTCTTAAAGCGGCAGTATTTTTTCGGACGCTTCTCCTGCTTAATGGCAGTGAGATATTTTATTTCATTTTTTGCCATGATTTAAGCGGGTGATTTTTCGTTAGTAAAACGTCCGCCACTTCTCTTTTTCGCATTGTAATCGACGGCGTACTTGTCGAGTGCAGTGTACATGTGACGCATCTGTGATTCGTCACGTAAAAGTTGAATTTTCAACTTTTCATTGAAGCTGGTTGGCGCTTTATACTCCATAACCCAGTAAAGACCGGTGGTCTTTTTGGCTATGGGATAGGCCAGCGATTTTAGTCCCCAGGGATTGGTGTGCAATACCTCACCTCCGTTTTCTGTAACGAGGTCGGCATATTTTTTCTGAGCGGCTTTAAATTCCTCTTCAGACAGCACAGGGGTAAAAATCACCATCAATTCGTAGTTGTTCATTTCCCTGATTTATTTTGTTTAAAAATGTGATTAATCCGTTTTTCTGAACGGGCAGCAAAGGTAAGGACTTTAAGGTGTAATTTGACGCTGATTAAGGGATAATTTTAAAGCTTTTCTTAATACCAGCTCTTATATCCGCCAAATAGCAAATATCCGGCCTGATCAGCCCGGGCAGAAGGGTAAAACCTTGAACTAACCCGCTGTTATTTAACCACTAAGCGATAAACCGGGTATCTATTATGGCCCGGCTCATAGTAAGGAGAATTCTTATATATGAAATCCAATTGGGCAGAATTGTTGGCCGCAAATTTCTGATCAGCAGCTTTCTTTTCTTCAAGCTTCTGTTTCAGCTCAGGATTATTTTTTAATACTTCGGCGGCCAGGTCATCCCATCGGTAGTCACTGTATCCTTCCTTTTGCTGCAATATGCCATCAAAAAAATTCCATGCAAAAAAACTATCATCACCGGTGGGTTCCAGCATTTCAATTAAATAACGGTTAGCCAGTTGGTTCATCGGAATAAAATAATCCCCTTTTAAAAATTGTATCTTCTGTTTCGTCACAGACGTTTTTACCGCCGAATTTCTATGGTGCTTTTCATAAGGCCGGGTCGATGACCTGTAATCATCAATACGATAAGCTTCTACTTCTATTGTTGTATCGTTATTGAATCGTTTCATGATAACATTATTGACCTTCAGCAGGTCAATAACATTGTGCCAGCCCTGGGGAATAATATATGCTACAGGAGCAGTAATAAAATTGGTTGGATTAAATACATTGTAAAACTTAACCTCTTTGGTAAAAGGTTTTGTTCTGTCGTAATACATCCTTCTAAGCCCTGTGGCATCGCTGGGTTTAAAAGCCTGTTCATAGCCTTTAAAAGTGATTAGCGAATATTTAATGGTATCATTAATCCAGCTAAGCGGCCAGGATATTTCCCTTATGGCGGCTTCTTTCGCAAGTTTGCGTTGTGCAATTAATTCTATTGCATTGGCGGATGACTTTTCGATCATGGTCTCCATTAAAGCATAAGTGGAAAGCACCCTGTCTTTAAATGGTTTTAACATATGCGTTTCCGGCATGAAAGAAATGGTTTGAAATAGTGCAGCATATCCCGAGGAATAACGCGGAGGATCATAGAACATTTCCATCCCTTTATCCGGGTTCTGGGTTTCAAAATTTACATAAGGCACCATGTCCCATTTTTTTTCTTCCATGCTTTTATAAAGCTGTGGTTCAAAACTTTCTTTTAGCCATTTACCCAAATAACCGGTACCCAGTTTATCATACTGGGTTGTAATCAATGTCATGGTATGCTGGTAATCCGCTCCGTCGCTAACGTGGTTATCAATTAATATATCGGGATCAAGTAAATGAAATATCTGTGCAAAGGCCCTGGCATCTTTACTATCGCTCTTGGTAAAGTCACGGTTAAGATCAAGGTTTTGTGCGTTACCCCTGAATCCATATTCCAAAGGCCCGTTTTGATTTGCTCTTGAATAAGAATTACGGTTAAGACAACCGCCAATATTATAGACCGGTATAAAAGCCAGCGCCACATTATCGGGCAATTTAATTTTTTTTGAAGCGATGTCTCTAACCAGCATCATGCTGGCGTCGATCCCGTCAGGTTCGCCGGGGTGAATGCCGTTATTAATAAGAATGACAACCTTATTTTGCTTATGCCATTTTACAGCGTCAAACTGGCCTTCATTCGAGATCAATACAAGATGGAGGGGGTAGCCCGCATCCGTCATTCCCATTTCCTTTACTACAACATTGTTTGAGATCTTATCCAGATTCTTATACCAGGCTATGGCTTCAAAATAGGTAGCACTTTCCTTTCCATCGCTTTTTTCAAAACGGCATTGCTGGGCATTTGAATGATAAAAACAACAAATAGATAAAGAAAGAATGAAGATCCTTTTCATGCCGTTTAATTTTTTGTCAAGCTACAATAATTTTTTATTGAAAGGTCGCCGTTCACAAAAAAACGGGCCCGTTAACAGGCCCGTTTTTTATAAAGCAGTTTAAATTATTTGATAATAACGAAAGACTGGTTGATCAATTCGTTGCTGTTGCTGATCTTAATGAAATACCTGCCGTCATTAAATTTTGAAACGTCGAGGTCAATATTTTTTTGCCCGTTCTTTACCTGTTGCTGCAGCACAACACGACCCGATATATCTGCAATGACCAGGCTGCTGTTCCCTGTTAAGGCCTGCTGAAGCTTCACGGTCAATTTTCCATTAGCAGGGTTTGGGTAAACCTGTGCATTGGAAAAATTTTCACTTAACCGGACGGGAACAGTTTTACTGTAACTGAACTTTCCATCGATATCGATCATTTTTAAACGGTAGTAAATGGTATTTGCCGCCGGCAGGTCGTTATCTGTAAAAGAATAATTAGCTAAGTTTTTTCCCGCTACTTCACCAATCTTTGAGAATACAATTCCACCTGTACTTCTTTGAATCTCGTAATTTTTAAAATTGGTCTCATAAGTAGCATACCATTTTAATAATACGGATTCATTATTTTTTTGCGCAGTAAAATCTGTTACGGTAACCGGCAATACTCCTGTACACTGCCAAACCATTGCGATATATTCCGGGTGATCGATATACGGGTTGCGGTTATTTTGCTGAGAATATACAAGGTCGTTCCTGTTGCTTTCCTTTGTATCAACAGGATCAAGATTATGCCAGCTGTACATCATTGCTAAATAAGACAACTGGAAAGACGGGTAGACACCACCATTCGTTGTTCCATCAACAACTGTGCTGAGGCCGGTTGCGCCGTTTAATGCAACCCAGTTGGAAAGCTGGTTCTCATACCGGGTCAAAATATAAAAATAGGCCCTGGCAATATCTCCTTTTACGCCATTGTATGGTTCGAAGGCCGATGAGGCGGAAACGCCGGGATAATTAGATGCACCAATTTTATCCAATACAGGATTTGGCGGCATTGGGTAACCGGGATAAGCACCCGCCGTTGGGAACTGGTAACTTGCACTGCTAACTGTTGAATAAGGAATATTTCCGCGGTTGCCATTTATTTTAGAATCTGTTGCCCTTACCAAAAAAAGATCTGATTCTGTAGGTTGCTGGTAAGATGATCCTGAAAGTTTGAACCAGCTCCTCGGAAAAGTATGTTCTTTATTCCAGCAGCCACCTTCTGTACCTGGAGTAACTCCACCAACACAAAAACCTCCGCTTGGATTTTGTGCTGATGTAAATGTAAAGGGCTCTGGCCCTGTTGGGTTATTAGAATAAATATCCCAGATGACCGCACCTGATCCATCATCATTCCGTATGGTATCTGTAATGGGTATCTGGTAATCATCAAGATCTCCATAGGATAAACTTATCTGCCCGGTTGTAATAATATTGCTCAATGCAGTTTTTAAATTCTGACAGCTTAAACCAGCGGTAGCATCATAATAGCCAGGGGGAATTCCATTGCTTGTTGTAGTGGCAGATCCATTAAGACTGGCGGTATTATAAAAAGGCTCACCTGTACAATTTCCATTAACTGAAAAAACAAAAACATAATAAAGAGTAGTGTTGGTTAACCCTGTTATCATAAAAGATGTTGAACTTCCATAAGAAGCAATTCTATCCGGCCCGATCACCTGCCCTGCAGTATATGTGGTACCATTGACAGGAGTAAATCCTAAACTGCTATTCAAACTATAAGCCACCAGGTAACGATTGGCTGAAGGTTCTGCAGTAAAGCTTCCCGAAATAGTTGATCCGCCCGGCGTTAAGATCAAAGACGTTGGTGGAGAAGTAGGACTAACACATCCGGGTAATGCCAATGTAGTGACAGAACCTGGAAGAGGGTTTGTTGTTAAATAATTGGGGGCGCCTGAACAGGAAAGATCATTATAAGCAAAAACAAAATAATAATAAAGTGTATTATTATTTAAGCCGTTATCACTAAAAGAGGTTGAAGAGCCAGAGGCTACAATTGTACCGTTACCTAATATTTGACCGGCTGTATAAGAAGAACCATCAACAGGATTTAGCGATAAAGATGAAGATAAACTCCTGATCACTAAATAGCCGTCAGCTGCCGGGACAGACGCTGTAAAGTTTCCCGAAACAGAATTTGAAGTAGGCGTTAAATTTAAACCGGTTGGTTGGTTTGTAGGCTCTAAGCATGCGGGTGTACTGGTGCCAATATTGATATTGTCGATCCCGATACCAGATGAGTTCCCTGCACCTGCTCTCCAGGTGACCCATCTTAGCTGAACAATGGGTTGATTTAATGCTCCTGCCGGTAGTGGAAAAGAATAGCTGTCAAAATCGCTGGCTCCATCAGCATCGCCGCCATTACTGGTAGTGCTGTTATAAATAACATTTGAACCCGCAATCGTTGTAAAAGATCCACTTGTGCCTAAGCGATATTGTAAAGACAAGCCTATATCCCTGGTATTTGCTATGCTTAATGACAGGTCATAACTAATAGTGACAGAAGCTGCACTGGTTGTATTTATCGCTAAAGCAGTTTGAGTTGTTCCGTTCGTAGAATTGGCTGATTGAAGGATCGTTAACCTTCCGTTTCCTGAAACAGCGTGACCATATTGCCCAGCAGCACCACCACTGGCAGGGTTTGAATTAAACAGGGAAGTGGCTGCAACGTCTGCTCCGGGCAAACTATTTTCAGCTGCTGCCTGATTTGCATAAGGCCTTGTGCCATCACCTGTCCAGGCAACCATTGCTGTAGCAGGAGGAATAAAATTTGTTGTTCCAAAATTTAAACTAAAAGGCAGGCTTTGAGGTACAGGATTCGTTTGGGAATGTCCGCAAACAACCAGTAAGGATAGGGCTAAGGAGCTTATAAAGTTCTTGATCATAAAGATTTTAATGGAACAGCAAATTTAGGATTTACCTGACTGCCTGCTGTTAAGTATTTATCAACAAAAAGCCCGTCAAGCTTAATATTGACGGGCCTTAATAATATGTAAACGATAAAGAATTACTTCGCCTGCGCATTCACTCTTTTAGCCAGCTTGCTTTTTAAATTGGCGGCTTTATTTTTATGGATGGTACCATTTCTTGCCAGCTTGTCGATCATAGAGACAACTTTTGGTAATTGTCCTGTAGCAGCAGTCTTGTCGCTTGCTTTCAGATCACGGATCGCATTACGGGTTGTTTTGCCATAATAACGGTTACGTTCGTTACGCTTTGTACTCTGTCTTACATCTTTTTTGGTTGCTGCGTGATTTGCCATTTAAATCTATTTTTTGGGCTGCAAAGATAGGGGAATCAATGCAGAATTAAATGGGGGTTTATGAATAATTTTAAAAAGCGCTTTACATTTTCTTAATTTGACCTAAAATCAGCTCATGAACAGGTATTTTTTACTCCTTTTACACCTCTTATCACTGGTATTATTGGCATTTGGCTGGGTGAAAGACATTCTTCATATTGATATTTCTGCTCATTTCTTCGTAGATATTAACCTGTTCAATGAAAAAAGAAGCGTATTGGGTATGCTGGAGTCACTTTGGAAAGCCGGTAATTACTGGCCATTTTTACTGATCTTCTTATTTGGGATCATTGTTCCCCTGGTAAAATCGGGGATGATCTTTTATATTTTACTGGCTAAAAACCCCCATTCAAAATCGCAACGCTTTGTTAGCGCTATCAGCAAATGGGCCATGGCGGATGTATTTGCGGTGAGCATCTTCGTGGCTTTCCTGGGTGCCAATGCCATGGAGAACACGAAAGCCTTTTTACAGCCGGGTTTTTATTATTTTTCGGGATATGTTTTACTCAGCGGACTTGTAGCCATGCTATCCGCAAAAATGCTGGCAGGCACAACAGCTAATAAACCATAATTAACCGATATTTGCAGTCAATTTTCTGATTTATTATGAAGGATTTCCAGTACATCACCAATTCCCATCCCGGATATATTGAAGGTTTATATAATGATTTTGTAAAAGACCCTAACAGTGTTGATGAGGACATGCGTAAATTTTTTGAAGGGTTCGATTTTGCGATCGCAAGTAATTCCATCCCGGCACCGGTCAATGGAAAGGCAGATCATAAAACAGCCTTGCCTGCCACAAATCTCGACAAGGAATTTGCCGTATTCCGATTAATTCATGCCTACAGGAGGAAGGGGCACCTTGTTGCAAAGACAAATCCCATACGTGAAAGAAAGGACCGCCATGCAAACCTCGGCTTAAATAATTTCGGATTGAATGATGCTGACCTGGCAACTGAATTTGATGCCGGAAAATTTGCCGGTATTGGAAAAACTTCTTTACAAAATATTATTTCGCATTTGCAAAAATGCTACACAGCGAATGTTGGTGTGGAGATCAGTTCATTGAATGACCAGGAAAAAATTGACTGGCTTACCAATGCAGTAGAACAAACTTTGTTAGAGCCTGTACCCCTTCAACAGAAAAAAAGAATTCTGCAAAAACTGAATGAAGGTGTGATGTTTGAAAAATTCCTGCACACAAAGTATGTAGGACAAAAACGTTTTTCACTGGAAGGCGGTGAAACAACCATTGCTGCCCTGGATGCCATCATCAATACATCGGCAAAAAATAATGTTGAAGAAGTAGTGATCGGTATGGCGCACAGGGGAAGGCTGAATGTGCTGGCCAATATCATGGGCAAAACCTATGAGCAGATATTCAGCGAATTTGAAGGAACAAGCACGCCTGATACTACCATGGGTACAGGAGATGTAAAATATCATCTTGGTTTTGGCAGTGATGTGGAAACTGAAGGCGGAAAAAAGATCCATTTAAAACTTAGTCCTAACCCTTCTCACCTGGAAGCCGTAGATCCTGTGGTTATTGGCTTTGCAAGAAGTAAGGCAGATGTTTTGTATAACAGTGATTATGATAAAATACTCCCGATCCTTATTCATGGCGACGCTTCTGTGGCCGGCCAGGGAGTAGTATATGAAGTATTGCAAATGAGCGGGCTCGAAGGATATTATACAGGCGGCACCATTCATTTTGTCATCAATAACCAGATCGGGTTCACTACAGATTTTGACGATGCACGCAGCTCTGATTACTGCACCTCCATTGCGGCAATGGTACAGGCGCCGGTATTGCATGTTAATGGAGATGATGCGGAGACGGTAGTAAAAGCAAGTGAAATAGCAACGCTTTACCGGCAAAAATTCAACAGCGATATTTTTATTGATATGGTCTGCTACCGTAAGCATGGCCATAACGAAGGTGATGAACCAAAGTTTACGCAGCCGCAGTTATATGCATTGATCGAAAAGCACCTTAATCCAAGAGAGGTTTATACACAATATTTAATGGAGAATGGTGAAGCAGATGCGCAGGCCCTTGCAAAAGAAATGGAGCAAAAGTTTTTAGCTGATCTGCAGGAGCGTCTTGATGAGGTAAAACAAAACCCCCTGCCTTACAGTTACCAGCCACCGGAATTGGTTTGGAAAAGTTTGCGTAAGGCCAAGGCCGATGATTTTGAAACTTCACCCGTTACTGCCATTACCAACGACCAGTTCAAATTACTTTTTGATGCCCTGATGAAATGGCCGGCTGATTTTAAGCCCCTGCGTAAGGTGGAAAAACTCATCCAGGATAAACTGAAATTGTTCAGTGACGAAAAAAAACTGGATTGGGCTACTGCGGAGTTAATGGCTTATGGCAGTTTATTGATCGAAGGAAAAGACGTACGCATGAGCGGGCAGGATGTCAAGCGTGGAACTTTCAGCCATCGTCATTCTACCTTGTTTGACGAAACGAACAACAATGAATATAACCGCCTGAATCATTTCTCACAAATGCAGGCGCCGTTCCGCATCTACAATTCCCTGTTGAGTGAATATGCAGTGCTGGGTTTTGAATATGGCTACGCCATGGCCAATCCCAATGCCCTGGTAATATGGGAAGCACAGTTCGGTGATTTTTGTAATGGCGCACAAACCACCATCGACCAGTTCATTGCAGCCGCTGAAACCAAATGGCAGCGTATGAATGGCGTAGTGATGTTGCTGCCGCATGGATATGAAGGGCAGGGGCCGGAGCACAGCAGTGCAAGGATGGAAAGGTTCCTGCAAATGTGCGCCGAGTTGAACATGGTGATAACGAATGTAACAACTGCAGCAAACTTTTTTCATTTGTTGCGACGACAGCTGGCATGGCCTTTCAGGAAACCGCTGATCGTTTTTTCTCCGAAAGCGAACCTTCGTCATCCCGGCAGTTATAGCACGATAAGTGAATTTATAAGCGGGGGATTTAAAGAAGTGATAGATGACGGAACAATACCCGATGCTGCCGCAGTAAAAAAAGTTTTGTGCTGCAGCGGAAAAATGTATTTCGACCTGGCCGAGCGCCAGCAAAAGGAAAACCGGTCTGATGTTGCGATAATAAGGCTGGAACAAATTCATCCGTTACCACAAAAGCAACTGGATGAATTATATAAAAAATACAGTAAGGCCATCTGGTACTGGGTGCAGGAAGAGCCGCTGAACATGGGTGCCGCAACATTCCTGAGAATGAATTTAAAGAATATCAATTTCTATATCATTAGCCGCCAGCCAAGCGCAGCAACGGCTACAGGTTACAGCAAAGTGCATGCAAAAGAGCAGGTACAGATCATAGACACAGCATTTAGTATTTGATTACACGAATTTTTAAACCACGAATTATTGCGAATTACACTAATAACACGAATTGAAAAATGTAGCATATCTGCTTAATCCATGTAATTCGTTCCAATTCGTGTAATAAAAAAAATAATCAGAATATGTTCAATTCATTAAGTGAAAAATTAGAATCAGCCTTTAAGAATATAAAAGGACAGGCAAGGATCAGTGAGCTCAATATCGCCAATACGGTAAAAGATATCCGCCGTGCTTTGGTAGATGCCGATGTGAATTATAAAATAGCTAAAGAATTTACCGATAGGATAAAGGAAAAAGCGCTTGGCGAAAAAGTATTGAATGCAGTAAGTCCCGGCCAGCTAATGGTGAAGATCGTGCAGGATGAGCTGACGGAACTAATGGGTGGCACCGAAAGTGAATTCAACATCAGCGGTAATCCTGCTATTATTTTGGTTGCGGGCTTACAGGGTAGCGGTAAAACAACATTCAGCGGTAAGCTTGCCAATTATCTGAAAACAAAAAAAGGAAAATCACCTTTACTTGTTGCTGCGGATATTTATCGTCCTGCGGCCATCGACCAGTTGGAAGTTTTGGGTGGGCAGATAGATGTTGCGGTTTATAGTGAAAGAGAAAATAAAGATGCTGTTTCCATTGTTCAAAATGCGATAAAAGAAGCGAAGTCTAAAAATAAGAATGTCATCATCATTGATACCGCCGGCCGCCTGGCTGTTGATGAAGTGATGATGACCGAAGTAGCAAATATCAAGAATGCGGTCAACCCGCAGGAGATCTTATTTGTGGTTGATAGTATGACGGGACAGGATGCAGTGAACACTGCCGCGGCTTTTAATGAACGCCTCGATTTCAGCGGTGTGGTATTGACCAAACTGGATGGTGATACAAGAGGTGGTGCTGCTTTGTCTATTAAATACACTGTCAATAAGCCCATCAAGTTTGCAAGCAGTGGTGAAAAGATGGATACCCTTGATGTGTTCTACCCGGACAGGATGGCGCAGCGTATCCTGGGTATGGGTGATATTGTGAGCCTGGTAGAAAAGGCGCAGGAACAATTTGACGAAGCCGAGGCAAAAAAACTGGAAAAGAAGATCCGCAAGAATCAATTTGATTTTGAAGACTTCAAGACCCAGTTGCAGCAGATCAAAAAAATGGGCAACCTTAAAGACCTGATGGGGATGATCCCCGGTGTAGGCAAACAGATAAAAGATATTGACGTGAACGATGATTCCTTTAAAGGCATCGAAGCCATGATAAACTCAATGACAGTGCAGGAACGCAGGAACCCCGATATCATTAACCCCAACCGGAAGATCCGCATTGCAAAAGGTGCAGGAAAAGACCTGGCCGAACTCAATGCCTTCCTAAAGCAGTTTGAGCAAATGAAGGGGATGATGAAGTCAATGAATAAGATGCCGATGGGAAAAATGCCGGGAATGATGGGTAAAAGATGATAAAAGAAATTCACTGCTCCATCTTAAATTTCTGAAATATTATATTAAATTAGAGCTATTAATAAAAGCGATCATTGCCCGCAATCATCCTTTTATTCCGGTTGTTCATCCATAGAAATTTCCAGCCCATTTACTAGTGAATCACACATGATTTGCAATTATCAATTGCAGCAGGTCGTGATGCATGATCAATAAATAGTCAGTTTATGAAAAAAATAATTGTCAGGGGTTTCAAAAGGGAAGAGCTATCTCCCGGGGAAGCAAAAGTTACCAGGGAAAGTAAGCTGGAGCTGAAAGAGTCTTATGTCTTCAGTTCATCAAGAGGTATTTCAGAAGAGCATTCTGTAACTATTGAAAAAACAGACCTGCTGGAATTTATCTTTGAAGATAAAACCACCTGGATAGGAGATGCTGAGATCCTGCATGATATATTTCCGAATGCAGCAAAGCAAAACCGTTCTGGTGAAACTTTTGAGGTACCGTTATTTCTTGAAGCTGATTCTGCAGACCGGGGACTGTTCGGTGATATTGCACTTAAGTTCCTGAATGTATTTACCAAAGAAGCCGTTACTGCTAAAGTAATAGATATAGCTGCAAATCTTGAAAAAAAGCTTTTGCAGAATATGAGCGGGCTATACAATATAAATGCAAATTTTCAACTCAGTAAAGGGACGATAAAGGCTTCGGATAAACCCTATCTTCTTTTTATCCATGGTACCAATTCTTCAACTGCAGGCTCTTTTGCTGAAATTCATAATTCTGAATTGTGGAAATACATGTTGAGCACTTATGGCCAGAATATAATTGGCCTTCAACATGAAACAATGACCAAAAGCCCGATCCAGAACGTAATCAATATTTTCAAAGAATTACCCTCCGGCTGTACTTTGCATGTTATTACCCATTCAAGGGGAGGACTGGTGGGAGATGTGCTTGCCCGTTTTTGCAATGACAACAAAGGCTTTACCGGTAAGGAGATCGGGTACCTTGAAAAAACAAAACGTTCAAATGATGTAACCAACATAAAAGCGCTGCAAAAGATCGCAGCAGGAAAAAATATTACTATCCAAAAATACATTCGTGTTGCCTGCCCGGCTTATGGCACGACCATTTTATCAAAACGCCTTGACCATTTTTTGAACATCAGTTTCAACCTTATCGGGTTTTTGTCAGGCGGCGTAACAAGTGTGATAATGGCCGAGTTTAAAAATCTGATCTCAGCAGCAGTTGATACTAAGAATGATCCTAATGACCTGCCCGGGCTCGAAGCCATGAACCCGGATTCTCCTTTTTTAAAGATCCTGAATGATCCCGATGCTGAAGCTGCTATCAACGGGCCTCTGACCGTTATCTCAGGTAACTGTGGAATAAAATTCAATTTAAAGGCATTACTCATCATTGCCAGTAAATTATTTTACTTACGGGATAATGACCTGGTGGTGGATACAAAATCAATGTACTGCGGTAGCAAAAGAAATATCCCTTTACAGTATTTTTTTGATGAAGGCCCTGAAGTGGACCACATGCATTATTTTAAAAATAAAAAAACACAGGATGCGCTTTTACTTGTTTTAAAGACCAGCATAAATAAGATCCCGGGCTTTACAGATTTTGATCCGTCATTAATTTCGGCAATGGAGAGGAATGCACTTCTCGGCCTGGATGGAGGAGAAGTTTACTGCGATAAGGTTTCGGGCAAAAAGCCGATCGCTATTTTATTACCGGGTATCATGGGATCCAACCTGGAAAGCAGCAGCAGGAAGGTCTGGATAAATTATATACGTTTCCTGAACGGTGAATTATCAAGACTGGATATCTCCAAACCAAACATAGAAGCAAAGTCATTAATAAAAACGTCCTATAAAAAGATCGTCAATTATTTAAAGGATGAGTATGATGTAGTGACCTTTCCATTCGACTGGCGCATGCCGCTGGCTGACGCTGCATCCCTGTTAAAAGACCGCATTGAGAAATACCTTAAACTAAAAGTGCCCATCAAGATCATCGGCCATTCCATGGGTGGCGTGGTAACAAGGGATTTTATCATCAATCATCCCGCCACCTGGAAAAAATTAAATGAATCAACAGATTTTAAATTGGTATTGCTGGGAGCGCCGCTGGGCGGCTCTTATCGTATTCCTTATGTGCTTGCCGGTAAAGATTCTCTCATCAATCAACTAAGCAAGATAGACCTGTCGCATACCAAAAAAGAATTACTGGATATGTTCCGCAAATACCCGGGATTACTGGGCTTGCTGCCAGTTTCTAAAACGCCAAATGATTTTGCGGACCTGCAAACCTGGAAGGATATGAAAGCTGCTTCTTTATTTGACTGGAGCATTCCTGACACAAAGGACCTGCAGTTCTTCGGTGCATACAGGGATAAGGTTCTGCAGTTCATGGATACCATCGAAATGAATAATATCATTTATATAGCCGGTAAAGATGATGCAACCGTTTGTGCATTTGAAATAAATAATAATCTTCCGGATGAGAAGATCGTTTTTAAAAGTACGGCTGAAGGCGACCAGTCGGTAACATGGGAAACAGGGATCCCTAAAAACATAAACAGGGACGAAAATCTTTATTATGTTGATGTGTCACACGGCGGATTGGCAAATGAACCGGATATTTTTAGCGGCATAGCCGAAATATTAAGAACCGGTAAGACCGGGCAGTTGAGTAAGATCAGGCCATTATTGAGAGGGGCCAGCAATGAGTTTGTTACCATAGAAGAAGAGAATTATGATATTGACGAGCGCAGCCTGGAAAATGCCATACTCGGAATAAGGACCAAAACACCTGTTGAGAAAAAAGGCAAAGTGCCATTGCAGGTAAGTGTAAGTAATGGTGACCTGTTTTACAGCAGGTACCCGGTTTTGGTTGGACATTTTTTAACTGATGGCATAACCAGTGCTGAATCTATAATTGATAAATATACCGGCAATGTATTAAGAGAATGGCACCGCCTTAATTTATACCCCGGGGAAATTGGTACAAGTGAAGTGTTTGTTGATTTCCGGAATGAATTCAAAGGTGCCGTTGTAATTGGCCTGGGTGCGCCGGGAAGGCTCAGTGCCCACCAGCTTGCAAAAACAACGGAGCAGGGTGCAATTAAATATATGCTGGAATTAAAGAAGATCAGGAAGAATGCAATAAAAAATAATGAACCCGTGCAGGAGAATGGTATATCCGTATTATTGATCGGTTGCAGTTACGGCGGTCTTTCCATTGACAGCTCGATCCGTTCTATCATACAGGGAATACAAAACGCCAACAATAAAGCGGAGGCGATGAATCAGGAAGGATTAAATCCAATAGGAAAAATCGAGTTCGTGGAATTATATGAAGACAGGTGCCTGCAATGTTTATATGTATTGAGCAGGATCGAAGCAGAAGAAGATATCTCGATAAATATAAGGATGCCAAAAAAACAGTTCAAAAGGCTGCTGGGATACCGTACCCGTATTCCAATGGACATCGGCTCTGATTGGTGGAGCCGTATTTCCATAGTATTGCACAAAGAAGAGAATAAAGAGCAGGGTAAAACAGAAACTGCTCTCCGCTTTTCCTGCAGTACAGGCAGCGCAAGAGAAGAACAAAGAGACCTGCAATCAAGCCCGGAAATAATGAACAGGCTGATTGAAGAGATGTCAACTAAAAATAACTGGAACGCCGGGCTGGCAAAAGCGGTTTTTGAATTATTGATACCGAATGATTTTAAGGATGAAGTAAAAAAACAATCCAATACTTTATGGGTACTTGATAATACAACCGCAGGATACCCCTGGGAATTGCTGCAGGACAGTACAAACAACGCAAGGCCCATTTGTTGTAATACAGGGATGATACGCCAGTTGCAGACGGAGAATTATCGCTTAAAAATAAATGCTGCCAGTGGCAATAATGCGCTGGTAGTTGGTGATCCCAACCTGGAAGGCTATCCATTTGCACAGCAATTGCCCGGTGCATTCAATGAAGCAAATAAGGTGGCTTCTTTGCTGGGCAGGTATGGATATGAAATGCAGAATAACTGTATCAAAAAATCATCCAACCAGATCATAGAAGCGCTTTATAAGGAAGAATACAGGATCATACATCTTGCCGGGCATGGCCTCTTCAATAAAAAGAATCCTGAGCTATCAGGCATGTTAATTGGCAACAACGTTTTCTTAAGTACAAAAGAGATATGCCAGATGAGTAAAGTACCCGACCTCGTTTTTGTCAACTGTTGTTTTTTAGGAAAGGTTGATGACCAGTCTGAAGAATTATTCAGCAGCCGGTATAAGCTGGCAGCAAATATCGGGACACAGTTAATAATGAATGGTGTAAAAGTTGTTATAGCAGCGGGCTGGGCCGTAGATGATACAGCAGCGATGCATTTTACAGATATTTTTTATAATGCACTGCTGGGAGGATCAAATTTTGGTGATGCCATTAAAGATGCACGCTCAAAAACATACAGGCGATTCCCGAACAACAATACCTGGGGAGCTTATCAATGTTATGGTGATCCTTTCTTTAAATTATCCGGCGTAAAAAAATCTTCGGTTTCAAAAGCGGCTGCGCAGGGGCCCGGTGAGCCAAGATATACTTTTTTTATAGCCCAGGAAGCAGAGATCGCATTGAGCAATATCATTAATAAAGCAGATACCGTGGGATATTCAGTAAATAATCTTGCTGATGACCTTAACGATATTATCAAAGCCATAGATGTTGCCGGCATACGCAATGCAACCATTACAGAAAAAGAAGCTATTGCTTATGCAGAATGTAATGATTATGAAAATGCCGTTACAAAATTCAGAAGCCTGCTTAATATGGAACAGGCCGGATTTTCCGTGAGGGCATTGGAAAGATATTGCAATATCAGGGCTAAACTATGTGTAAAGAACTGGCAATCCGGCACGGCAATAAACACACAGTTGAAAGATATAGGAATAGTGATAAATGACCTGGGCCGCCTGATAGAAATGTGCCCCACGGCTGAGCGTAATAGTTTGCTGGGAAGCGCTTACAAGCGTAAGGCAATGATATCAAAACTTAATAAGGATAAATTAACAGCACTGGTTAAAGCAGCGGATCATTATCAAAAGGCTGATGACATGCCCGGCAACAGCAACAGGATATATTCATCAACTAACTGGCTGGAGATCGGGAATATCCTGGTACTTGCCGGTAAACATACATGGCCCAAGACCGATTCAAAGACAAGAAAATTACCTTCATTAAAAACGGCTAAGGAAAAAATGAGTTTATTCATTAACAGCATACGGGGAACAGATGCTGATATGGATTTTTGGGATGAGATCAGTATAGCCAATGCATCTCTTTGTTTATGGCTGCTGGAAGGAAAAAACACGCCCATTATGTCCGAGAACATGGTAGTGGAAAGCTATTTAAAAGTATGGAATATGGCAGGATCCCAGAGCAAGAAAATAGCCGAGATCGAGCATTTTGACTTTTTAATTGATGCTTATTCCCATTTGGTGAAATCCCCTAAAATTGTAAAAACAATTACTAAGATCAAGGCCGGGTTAAAGAATTCTTTGAAGTGATATATGGCCTAATAAGCTAATAAGAACCGCTTCTGGCACAGTATTTACAGGGATTTTGTAAAATTTATTTTTCTTGTATAAAGAATATTTAAATATTTGGCAATTATGGTTCTCCTTGTTATCTTCGCTTTCCTTTTTTAAGGACAAACCCTATTTAATAACAACCAAAAATTTCTATTTATGGCTGTAAAAATGAGACTGCAGAGGCATGGCTCAAAAAAGAGACCCTTTTACTTCATCGTTGTAGCAGATGGCAGAAGCCCCCGTGATGGTAAATTCATTCAAAAATTAGGTACGTACAATCCTCTAACGGTTCCTGCAACAATCCAGGTAGATCGTCAGAAAGCATTGGACTGGTTACAAAAAGGTGCTCAACCCACCGATACTGTACGCCGTATCCTTTCTTTCAAGGGAGTGTTGTTCCTGAAGCATTTGCTTCGTGGAGTAAGCCTTGGCTTATTTGATGAAGCAGGAGCTATGGAGAAATTCACCAAATGGACCAGCGAGCATGATGCAAATGTTGCAAAGCGCCAGGGTGCCCATAAAAAGGCACGCACGGATCGCCGCGACCAACCTGTTGTAAAGAAAGTTGCTGTTAAAACAGAAGAAGCACCAGCTTCTGAGCCTGTTGAAGCCGCAGCTGAAACGTCAGCACCTGGAGAAACTAAAACAGAAGAATAATACCTCTGTTCCGTTAATTCTTTAAAGTCCCGTTTGGCGGGACTTTTTTTTAGCTGCAAGTCACAAGGTACAAGGGAGAAGCATCCGAGACACAAAATACTCTATGATATATTGAAGAATGTCATGAATATAAAACTTGCCCCCTTGTAGCTTACCCCTTACAGCTTCTTAGTATCTTGCATTCCCATGACTCAATATTTCAAAATAGGAAAACTCGCAGCAAGTATCGGCCTAAAAGGTGAGCTGGTTCTGCAACACAGCCTCGGAAAAAAAACTTCCCTCAAAGGACTGGATGCCATTTTCCTGCAGGAAAGAAAGGATAGCTTTATTCCTTACTTCATTCAATCTGCACAAATAAAAAGTGACACGGAAGTTATTGTAAAACTTGAAGGCATTGATGTAATGGAAACAGCCAGGAAATTAACGCCACAGGAGGTCTGGCTTGCTGAAGAAGATTTTAAAAAATTTGCGGCCAAATCATCGCCCATCGCTTTACTCGGTTTCACTATGATAAATGAAGGCAATGACCTGGGAGAGATACTTGAAGTAATTGAACAACCTCACCAGCTTTTGTGTACCATTTTGCTTGATGGTAAAGAAGCATTAATACCCATCCACGAAGAAAGCCTGGAAAGAATAGATAAAAAGAACAGGAAAGTATTTGTTATACTCCCGGATGGGTTGCTTGATATTTATCGCTGAGAAGAATTGTAAATTCGTATCGTGAAACATCCCCAACGCATCATAGCACATTTTGACCTGGATTCTTTTTTTGTTTCTGTGGAAATTTTAAATGATCCTACACTACGGGGTAAACCAGTGATCGTGGGTGGCAGGGAAAGAGGCGTGGTAGCCGCCTGCAGCTATGAGGCCAGGAAGTTTGGTATCCATTCTGGCATGCCATCAAAAAAAGCATTACAGCTTTGCCCGCACCTCATTGTTTCAAATAGCTCACGTGGTGAATACAGCAAATACAGCCGCTGGGTAACACAGATCATCGCTTCCAAAGCGCCGCTGTTTGAAAAGGCTTCGGTAGATGAATTCTATATTGACCTTACCGGCATGGATAAATTCTTCAATCCATTGCAATGGACCATTGAACTTCGACAGCAGATCATTGATGAAACACAATTACCCATTTCATTTGGCCTGGCCGGCAATAAAATGATGGCCAAAATAGCGACCAATGAAGCAAAACCAAATGGCTATCTGCAGGTTCCTTTTGGAAAAGAAAAAGAATTCCTGGCCCCGTTGACAGTTAATAAAATTCCGGGAGTGGGTGATCACACACACGGGATATTAAAGTTGATGGGAATAGTGACCATACAGGATGTTAGTGAAAGAACAGCTGAAGACCTGGAAGAACGCCTGGGAAAATGGGGTATCGATCTCTGGTATAAAAGCCAGGGAGTACATAATGGAGAAGTTTCCCAATACCATGAAGCGAAATCGGTTTCTTCAGAAAATACCTTTGAAGAAAATAAGACCGATATCAAATTCCTGAAAAGCGAGCTTGTGAGGCTTACCGAAAAAATTGCCTTTGAACTCAGGCAGGATGGAAAAGTAGCCGGCTGCATCGCTGTTAAAATAAGGTATCATGATTTTGAGACCACATCAAGACAGACCACGGTCCCTTATACCTGTGCCGATGATGAGGTCATTCCCGTGGTTAAAGAGTTGTTTGACAAGCTTTACCGAAAGGGAGAACCGGTGAGGTTGCTTGGTGTACGCTTAAGTGAGCTTACCAACGACGCCATACAAACCAACCTGTTCGATGACATGGAACGCAAGAGCGGCCTGTACAAAGCCATTGATAATGTTAAGAACCGCTTTGGAAAAAATTCCCTCACAAGGGCTTCTTCTTCTAAAAAATAGGCTATACTTTTGGTACTTATTCTTCACTTAAAAACTTCCTGTCATGAGTTTACGTTTAGGGGATATTGCTCCCAATTTTAAAGCAACAACAACCGAAGGCGAAATTGATTTTTATGAATACCTCGGGGATGGCTGGGGTGTATTGTTTTCGCACCCGGCCGACTATACACCGGTATGCACCACGGAGCTGGGCAAAACGGCTTTATTGAAAATGGAATTTGAAAAGCGCAATGTAAAAGTGCTTGCCGTAAGTGTTGATCCATTGGATAAACATTTTGGCTGGCGCAACGATATCAATGAAACACAAAACTGTTCCGTTGATTTCCCGATCATTGCTGATGAAAACAGAACAGTTGCCAACTTATATGATATGATCCATCCCAATGCGTCGGAAACAGCTACGGTACGTTCGCTTTTTATTATTGGCCCCGATAAAAAAGTAAAACTGATGATCACTTACCCGGCATCAACCGGGAGGAACTTTAATGAAGTACTGCGTGTGATCGATTCATTGCAACTGACAGCCAGCTTCAGTGTGGCTACACCGGCAGACTGGAAACACGGCGAAGACGTGATCGTTACGCTGGCAGTAAGCACGGAAGATGCAATGAAAAAATTTGATAAGGGCGTGAATGTGATAAAGCCATACCTGCGTTATACTCCACAACCTAATTTGAATTGATAATTTGTCAGGAAACCTATAAGATTTTTAAAACCTTATAGGTTTTTCCTAAGCTGCTGCAACAGTGCTTTTATATCTTTTGGCAATTCTGCTATAAGATCAAATTCTTTTCCTTCCGCATCGGTAAATATAAGGCGGTAGGAGTGTAAGGCCAGCCTGTTGAGCATGGGCCGTTCTTCCTCGTCGTGTTTGCTTAACTTATAATTCCGCTTTATAGAAGATAGGAGCACAGGTTTCCCATCTCCGTATAATTCATCGCAGGCCAGGGGATGGCCCATGTTTTTACAATGCACCCTTATCTGGTGTGTGCGGCCGGTATGTAATTGAAACTGTAGTAAAGAAAAGCTTTTGTGTTCTTCTATAACTTCATATGCTGTTACCGATTCTTTTCCTTTCCTGTGAACTACCATTAATCCCTTCTGCAAAGGGTGTTCACTTATCGGGGCGTCGAGGATGCCTTTTTTCTGCGCCGGTATCCCATGTACAAGTCCCTGGTAATATTTTTCTATTTTTCTTTCTTCAAAAAGCTGCGAAAGGTATTTATGTGTAGCCTCATTCTTTGCAAATAAGATGATACCGCTTGTCTCTTTATCAAGGCGGTGAACCGTATAGATCGATCCGTACTTTGCCAGGAGAATATCTTTCAGTGATGTTTGTGATTGTTCCCTGTCCGGTATGGATAGCAGGCCGGCCGGTTTATTAATTGCTATGAAAGAATCATTTTCAAAAATGACCTCAGGATTTATTTTTACCACGACTTATTTCTTTTTTGAAGTATTCATATACTTAAGCAGGCGGATCTCTTTTTCACTTAAAAAACGCCACTTGCTTCTTTCTACATTCTTTTTGGTAAGGTTGGCGTACATCACCCTGTCCAGTCCCTTTACATCATAGCCCAGATGTTCAAATATGCGGCGCACAATACGGTTGCGGCCGCTGTGTAATTCTATGCCTATTATGGATTTGTCTTTACTATCTGCATAAGCAAGGCTGTCAATTTGTATTTCACCATCCTCCAGTTTAAGTCCTTTTACGATCTTATCAAAATCAGCTTTTGTTAATGGCTTGTCTAATTTTACTTCGTAGATCTTTTTTATTTCATAGCTGGGATGCGATAATTTTTGAGTAAGGTCACCGTCATTGGTTAAAAGCAAAACGCCGGAAGTATTCCTGTCCAGTCTCCCGATAGGGTAAACCCTTTCTGTAGTTGCATGCTTAATTAATTGTAATACCGTTTTCCTGCCCTGCGGATCATCAGTTGTGGTGATGTAATCCTTTGGTTTGTTCAATAAGATGTACACCAGGTTCTTGGTAACAAATAATTTCTTACCGTTATAAACCACCTCGTCAGTCTCTTTTATTTTATAGCCGGGTTCTGTTGCAAGAGTTCCGTTCACTTTTACTTTGCCGGCATTAATTAACTCAACAGCTTCCCTGCGGGAACATACACCGCAATGCGCCATATATTTATTCAATGGCATTATGCCTGTTGGTGTATTATCATTTGCTGCAATTGCTTTGGGTGATTTGGTATGAGGTGTTTTTGCTGCTCCCCTCGGTTTTTCATCTGCGGCTGCCACTGGTGATTTCCCTTTTGCAGCATTTGCCGCTGCAGGTGCCATTCCTTTTTTCTTTGCCTGCCTTGCCTGGAATTCCTCTTCTTTCTTCTTGTCAAAAAAGGCATTGCGTTCCTTCCGGTACTTTTTCTTTTCCTGGCGGAATTCTTCTTTTATTACGCTGTTCTTCTTTTTGGGAACAAATTTCTGGAATGGTGACTGGCTCATTGTTGGAGTGATTTTGCTGTTATTTCAACAGTAGTGAGGGGCAAAGATAAACTATTTAGATGGTTTGGCATTCCTGCCTCTGGCCATCAATAAAAAACAAAAGCGCTCCTTAGGGGGAACGCCTTTTTATGGTCCGGGGTAATATCTACTTTTTAGTACGGGATCTGCTCTTATGATCTTTCCTCATTTCCTCCATTTTTTTCAATTGATCCGCGGTGAATATTTTTTTATGCTGTTCTTTTGCTTCAGATTTTAAAGCCATCATCTCCTGCTTTTTTTGTTCACGGCTTAAAGATTCATTCTCTTTGATCTTTTTCATATTAGCATGTGTGCTTTCCCTTTGATCTTTCATTTTTGAAATCTGCTCATCTGTTAAACCGAGATTGGTTTTCATTTTCGCAAGATGTTTTGCCTGGCGTTCTTGCGCTTTTACTTTCCGGTCAGCCTTAAGCTGTTCCATTTTAGTTTTTTGCTCGGCTGTTAACAGGCCGTCCATTTTTGCTTTCTGTTCTTTGTGAAGCGTTTGTTTACGCTCACGCATTTCTTTTACGGTGATATTATCAAGCTTGTTGAGTTCCTGCATTTTTTTGCGATACTCTTCACCAAAAGCTTTTGCCTGCTTTTTCTGGTCTTCAGAAAAATTAAGCTCTTTTGCCATCATGCCACGATGATGCTTTTTGTGATGGCCTTTCATTTCTCTCTTTTGCTGTGCTGAAACTGAGACCGTTAAGCCAGCAATTACCAATAATGTTATTAATACTTTTTTCATGGTTGTAAATTTTTTGTACGGGGTATAGACCCGTAAGGACCAACGAGGTTTAAAAGAAGAGAAGGTAAAGAAATGTTAAACGGCTGTCTTCTTATTGGCCAACTGCCCGCAGGCCGCATCAATATCCTTTCCACGGCTTCTTCTCAGCCTTACATTTACCCGGTGTTTGGCAAGATAATCGGTGAATTGTTGCGTAGTATCCTCATCAGGCTTTGTGAAAGATGCATTGTCAATTGGGTTGTATTCGATCACATTTATAAGGTGCGTTGGAATTTGGCGGTAGATCTTTATCAGGTCATCAGCATCCTGTATGGAATCATTTATGTCTTTGAATAGGATGTATTCTAAAGTGATATCATTTTTAGTTTGTTCATAAAAATAATTCAGCGCTTCTATCAATACTTCAATACTGTTGCTTTCATTGATCGGCATGATAGCGTCTCTTTTCTTGTCATTGGCCGCATGTAAAGAAAGGGCAAGGTTGAACCGCACTTTATCATCACCCAGTTGTCTTATTTGCTTTGCCACACCTGCAGTGGAAACGGTGATCCTTTTCGGGCTCATGCCCATACCGTCATTGGAAGTTATTTTATCAATGGCCTGTAATACATTTTTGTAATTGAGCAGCGGCTCACCCATGCCCATGAAAACGATATTGGTCAGTTTAGTCCCATATACTTTTTCACTTTGCTGGTTAAGTAAAGCTACCTGGTCGTAAATCTCATCAAAGTTGAGGTTACGCTTACGGTCCATATAGCCCGTTGCACAAAATTTACAGCTCAGGCTGCAGCCAATCTGGGACGAGACACAGGCGGTCTGCCTTTTTTCTGTCGGGATCAGCACACCTTCCACAAAATGACCATCAAATGTTTTGAACCTGGATTTTACCGTACCATCCCCGCTTACCTGGTTGGTATCAACAGTAATGGCGGGTAAGGAAAAATTCTCTGCCAGCTTCAGCCTGAGTTCTTTGGAAAGGTTGCTCATATCCTCAAAGCGCTGTGCATTTTTTTTCCAGAGCCACTCATAGGTTTGTATGGCACGGAATTTTTTATCGCCGATAGATTCAAAATATTCTTTTAACTCGATAAGACTTAATGTACGTATGTTTTTTACTGCTGACATCCGGCAAAGGTACGCCGGCACAGCGATTTTGCGGAATTATATATCCTTTTCACAGGCGGTAGGCTTCAATTCACCAAAAATTTGTAGCTTCCATGTAAATGTTTTGTCATGCGTAAAGATGCCTTATGGCTGATGGGATTTATTGTTCTTATAGCTGCCTGTAACCAGGACAACACCCAATCACAAATGGCCGCTTCAGAAGATGCAGCAAAGGATTCTGTCAGGGTCTTAAAAAAAGACATGAATCACCCCTGGGAAATTTTATGGGGCAGGGATGATCATATATGGACTACAGAAAGAGGGGGTCGTATCAGCAAGATCGACCCCAACACAGGTAAGGTAATTTTTTCAGCAACCCTGCCCGGTGTGCAAAGTATGGGGGAAGGAGGATTGTTGGGTATGGTTCAGCATCCGGATTTTTTGACCAACGGATTATTTTATGTTGTATATAACTATGACGGCAAAGACGCCTATCTTGAAAGAATGGTTCAGCTTAAATATGAGAATGCGACCATAAAACCTGTTAAAACACTGGTTGAAAATATTCTTTCGGCAAGCTTTCATGACGGCTCCAGGCTTTGGATCACATCGGAAGCAAGCCCTAAACTTTTTATGACGACAGGTGATGGTTCACGACAGGAGAGTGCACAAAACATGAACTCACTTTCCGGTAAGGTCTTACGCTTTAACCTGGATGGAACGGTACCTTCCGACAACCCTTTCCCGGGATCGTTCATATGGAGCCTTGGTCACCGCAACCAGCAGGGCCTTGTTGTGGCAAATGGCATCATGTATGCAAGCGAACACGGCCCAACCATTGAAGATGAACTGAACATCATTGAAAAAAAGCGGAATTACGGATGGCCCGTGGTCAATGGTCCCTGTAATCAAATGGTAGAAAAAGCATTCTGCAATGCACATGATGTGAAGGAACCCATCTGGAGCAGCGGCAATGGTACGCTTGCTGTTTGCGGACTGGATTATTACAACAACAGCCGGATCCCCGCATGGCAAAATTCTTTATTGATGCTTACTTTAAAAGATGCCAGTATGCGTGTATTGAAATTAAGTGCCGATGGCAGGTCTGTGACAGGCCAGCAAACATTTTTTAAGAACCGCTTTGGCCGTTTGAGGGATCTTTGTATTTCTCCCGCAGGCAGGGTTTACATCTGCAGCAGCAATGGCAGCAATAGTGATGTATTGGTGGAAATTTCTAAACCATAGCTATATCTTTGTACCGGTTGGTGGATAAACCTTAAATTTTTTCTCCGTATTTATAAAAGAAATTTATGCAAACCGTTTTTGTAATCGATGCAATAAGAACTCCTATAGGAAAATATGGAGGATCTTTAAGTGGTATAAGGCCCGATGACCTCCTGGCACATGTAATAAAGGTGTTGGTGAACAGGAATACATCTATTGATCCGGAGGCGATAGAAGATGTTATTGCAGGTGCGGCTAATCAAAGCGGTGAGGACAATCGTAACGTAGCCCGTATGGCAGCATTGCTGGCAGGATTACCGGCATCTGTTGCCGGCAATACGGTAAACCGTTTGTGTGCAAGCGGCCTGCAGGCCATAATGGATTGTGCCCGGGCTATCGCATGTGGAGATGGTGAGCTAATGATCGCCTGCGGCGCAGAAAGTATGACAAGGGCTCCTTTTGTAATGCCCAAAAGCACAAGTGCATTTGCACGGGAACCGCAAATTGCCGATACAACACTGGGCTGGCGTTTTGTAAATAAGAAGCTTTCGGAAATGTACTACCCTTACACCATGGGCGAAACTGCAGAAAACGTGGCCAAGCGATGGAATATAAGCAGGCATGCACAGGATGAATTTGCTATGGAAAGCCAGCAAAAATATGAAAAAGCTTTTTTAGAGAATAAATGGAATGACGAGATAACACCGGTGCAGGTACAAATAGGTAAAGAAGTTTTTGATTTTGAAAAGGATGAGCATCCGCGTTTATCAAGCCTGGAAAAACTGCGGCAATTAAAACCTGCTTTTGCAAAAGACGGAACAGTGACAGCTGGTAACAGCAGCGGTATAAATGACGGCGCTGCTGCGATGTTGCTGGCAAGTGAAAAAGCTGTAAAAAAATATGGACTGCAACCCATGGCAATTATCAAAAGTATGGCTGTTGCGGGCGTTGACCCTGCAATAATGGGAATTGGCCCCGTGCCTGCAAGTAAGAAAGCGTTGGAAAGAGCAGGTATCAGTGTTTCAGACCTTGACCTCATTGAATTAAATGAAGCATTTGCATCACAATCAATAGCCTGTATACATGACCTGGGGCTTGACCTTGAAAAGGTAAACGTGAATGGCGGAGCTATTGCACTTGGCCATCCGCTGGGTTGCAGCGGCGTAAGGATCTCCACTACTTTGTTACATGAGTTAAAAAGGCGAAAAGCAAAATACGGTTTGGCTACCATGTGCATCGGCGTAGGGCAGGGGGCAGCAATAATTTACGAGGGGCTATAATTTATACAATAGCTTTTTTACCAGCCGGAAATTAATTGCTATCGATAAGATCAACAACAACAATGCTGTTGCAAAAACCATCCAGTTCACGAAAGGTGATAGGCCCTCCCTGTCTTTCATAACAAAATGCTGGAAGCTCCATTGCAATACAACAGTTACCACCACTGCCATAATGATCACGATAATATAAACGGGTATCCATTTTTTAGCAACCGTTTTACTGAGCCAGTCAGGTGAGTAGCCGATGGTTAAAAGTAACTGCAGGTTCTCTTTGCTTTTTGCGATCATTAGCTGCAGGTAAAAAGAAAACAATACCATTGCCAGCAATACCACCAATATGCCGAAGCCTGCCAGGCCGGTAACGATCATTTGTAAGACCTGTTTTACACGGCCAAACTTTGTTTTGTCTTTATTAATATGATAATCTTTCTGCTGCAGGAAACTTAACAGCTCGGGGTTATTGGCATCCTTTGTTTTTAAAAAGATCCTGGAAGGATCACTCTTTACCTTGTTTCCAAATTGCTGGTTGGCCCATTCCAGGAAATTCTTAGGCACCAAAACAGAATTGATACGATCACTCACCGCTACAATGTTTCCACGAAAAGTTTGGGTGCCTGAGTTTCCAATGAATTCGAGCTGTACAATTATTGTAGAGAGGGTTTTTTCGGAAACCTGCGGCAGGTCGCGGCTTGGCGCAAAAACGGTATTGTACAATTCCAGGTAATCGGATGATATAATAACCGGGATGAGTGTTTGCCCTTCTTTCCAGTTGAATGTGGGAGGCAGGGTATCAATGAAATTTTCATCAATTGCTTCCAGGAACATATCGGCAGTAAAGGGAACAGCACCGCCACCCGTTGCTTTTACTAAAAATTTATTTGCCACAAGGCCGGTAGCGTCATCAATGAGCGATAATTTTTTTAATTCGCTGATATCTGCATCACTGAAACTATGGTCCTGCGCCATATTTTCATTGGTCACTTTTTTTGTTATGGAGATATAATCATAGCCGTCTTTTTTTGCATTTTTATTTTTTAAAAGCGCATCAATATTAATATACATCTGGATAGAACAAAGCAACAACAACACACCTATGCCTAACCCAATATAACTCAGCCAGCGGGACGCTTTGTTTTGATCCGTGGTTAAAAAAGGGTCGATATGTTTGAATGATAAATTCATTTAATGTTGATCTGTAAACGTATTATAAATTCAATGTTTTATCTGCTTTAAAATGTTCAACCGGCCTCAGGTCGGCTAAAATGATGGATGCCTTTCTAAGGCTGCATTCTTCTTCTATCAGTTCCAAACCTATTTTCCGGTTGTTATCATCAAGGTGGCTGAAGGGCTCATCCAGCAATAAAAAATCAAAGGGCTGTTGTAAAGACCGGATGATGGCAATGCGCTGCTGTTCGCCATAACTGCAGGTCTTACATAATTTATTCAGCTTGTTTTCAATGCCAAGGCGCCTGGCCATTGCGGCGATCTTATTTTCTGAATGAAAAGGGTTGAGCTGCCTTTTTATGTTTAGGTTTTGTAAAACGGTTTGCTCCGTGAAAAGCCGCAGGTCCTGGAACACAATGCTGATATTCGCCTGGCGATAGGTTGCAAGATCTTCTGCATCAAAACCACGGATATTTTTTTCATCGTAAGCGATATCACCGCTATAATCTTTTCTCATGCCATACAAAAAATGAATGAGGGAAGTTTTACCACTTCCGCTTGGCGCAATGATCTGTATCTTTTCTGCCGGCTGAAATACAATGCTTTTATTCCATACCTGTGAGGAAGCGATCTTTTCCTGCTCAATAAAAGTTGGCGCAACCTGCTGCAGCGATATTTGCATGTATAGAAAATTAAAAAGCCGCCACAATAAATTATCATGGCGGCTTTAAACGGGTTTATTTATTTTCTTTTGCCGATGGAACGGTCATGGTATCAATCATCAGGTCTTCCATCTTCATCCTGGAAGTTTCATCTTTTTTCTTTCTTTCATCCATCAGGTAACTCAGCTTACCAAGGTATTGGTTCAGTTGCTTTAAACTGTTGGTTGTTTTATCAAGAAGGTTGATCTCCATATTATATGATACGCCGCCATCACTATACTTTCCTCCTGTCATGTATACGTTATCCCACATTTTTAAAGAAGCGTCATAAGCAACCTTTGCGCTGCTGTCTTTTGTCATGCTTGTTTCCATTGCTTTCATTATGTATTGCAGGTTAACATACCCGCCAAAAGGATTGCCGCTGAGCTTACTTATAAAATCGAAATTATTTTTACTGCTGCCGGCGATATAGCTGTCTACAACTGTTTTTGAATTGCCTATCGCAAAATAATCTGCATTTGTATTATGGGTAATCCCCGACAATGTAAACATAGACAAACCGGAAGAATCACCAGGTTTTGGCCCAAACATTTTATTACCTGCTGCTATTAGTTTATTGAAAGCTTCCTTGTCGCCAATTGATGCAGAAAACAGAACATCCGGAGATGTTGAACTATGCACCATAAAATTATCCTTGCCATCAGGACCAGGAAAATTAACAGAATCTGTTTTGCTTTTAAAATCGGTTACTGCAATCAGGATATCTCCCTTATTTGCTTTAATAAAATCATCGAGCGTAAAACCAAGCGTTGAAATGCCCAGGTTTGCAAGGCCATCCATACCCATCGCTTTCAATAATTCCATTATGCCTTCGGGTTTAAAATTCAAAGCTATAACTGCAGCCACATCTTTTGAAGGGATGCGTTTCAGCATGTCCTCATTTATACTTCCGCCACTGTATTTTTTCAGCAGGTCGTCCAATAATTTACCGGTATACGCTTTATAGTCAACGATTATTTTGCCATTCTCAAAATTTGCACTGGCAGTAGTAATGGCGCCTTCGAATAATTTATCAAGGTTCATCATGGATAAGGCCGGCATGTCTGAAAATCCGGATCCTTTGTTCAATTCTTCGGAGTTCATCCAGAAATGAATGTCTCCGTCTTTTTTCATCAGCGCAGTGAATTTTTCATTACTGCCAAGTGAGTTCTTTTCTTTCAGGTCAAAAATGCCTGCGCAGGCAGCGCCAATATCCCTTGAGCTTTTATCACCGGTCATTGCCCCCATATTGCCAGGATAGCGCCCCGGGCTAAAATTAAAATGCGGGGCATCGAAAACGTACACAAATCTTTCTTTGTTCCAGCCAACACATAATGGTGAGCGGCTGATATAACTGATGCCACCTTTTTCACTTTCACTTCCGCCCTTTGTTACTTCCAAGTTGAAAGTTTTGAATTTCGCAGCATCTTTGATAGTTCCTTCAAAACCTACGATTGCGCCCAGGGAATCTTTTTTTACAAAAAGGATAAGATCGTTTTTTATATCGATTCCGCTGTTCTCAGGATCGTTCAGAATATTTTTTACGAACGCGGGAAGTGTACTGTCGGCATACAGTTTCTGGAACAATACATTTCCCTTTATTTCCTCCCAGGGAAGTTTGCCGGAAAGTGATTTCCCGTTCATGTGCACAACAATGGATGCATCAGCCGGGATCATTTTTCCCTGCTTGTTGGTTTTGCTGCAGGAAGCCAGCAGGAAAATTATTGCAATGAGCGGCAATAGGCGTGTTAGTGTACGTATCTGCATAAGGTTGTTTTTTTAATTAATGCTTAATAATATGAATAGTGACCTTTATAAATTGTTAAAGAAAGCCGGTAATTCGTCAAAGGCTACAGAATTTTGCTCACCTGTTGCCAGGTTCTTTACCTGGCAACTATTCTCCTCCATTTCCTTGCTGCCGATAATTACAGCAAAAGGAATATTTTTCTTTTCTGCGTAGCCGAATTGTTTTGCAATTTTTGTTTCCTCGTGGTACAACTCACAGGCAATGCCCTTGCCGCGTAATTGCTGCATGACACCAAAGGCGAAAGCGCTTTCTTTCTTCCCCATATTAAAAAACAAGGCCTTTGTACTTACCTGCAAATTTCCGGGAAACAAATTTAATTCTTCCATCACATCATAGATCCTGTCTACACCAAAGCTGATGCCAACCCCGGGAATATTGGGAACACCGAACAAACCGGTAAGGTCATCATACCTGCCCCCGCCGCCGATGCTGCCCATATTTATTTCGGGGGGAGCTTTGGCTTCGAAGATCATCCCGGTATAATAATTTAAACCCCTTGCTAATGTAAAGTCAATAACAAGGTTGATGTTTTTTGATTGTTGCTGTAAAAATTCTATTTCATCGATCCCCTGTTTGCCGGGATCAATTGAACCGAGCAGGGACCTTGCCTGGGATAATTTTTCTTCATTAGTTCCCTGGATATTCAAATAGTCCTCTATGATCTTTATTTGCTGATCATCCAGGTTACGCTGTTGTAATTCTTCCTTTACTTTTTCCAGGCCGATCTTATCTAATTTGTCAATAGCAATCGTTATGTCCATCATTTTGTCTGCGCCTCCGCATAATCCAGCCAATGCAGCCAGGATCTTCCTGCTGTTAATTCTTAATTCGTAATTCCTGATCCCTAACTGAACAAAAGCTTCATGATAAATATTAGCAAGTTCAACTTCATTTACAAGGGAAAGACTGCCAACGACATCTGCATCGCATTGTGTGAACTCACGGTAACGCCCTTTCTGCGGCCTGTCGGCACGCCATACGGGTTGTATTTGATAACGCCTGAAGGGAAAGACGAGTTTGGTATGGTTCATGGCCACGTACCTGGCGAAGGGAATGGTAAGATCATATTTTAATGCCCTTTCGGTAATATCGGGGCTGCTTTTTCCTTCTAATATTTTTTCAAAACCTGCTTTTGATCTTTCAATATTTTTTTCATTGCCAAGGCCATTGTTCAATACTTTGAAAATAAGTTTATCTCCTTCCTCCCCATATTTTCCCATCAAGGTATCCAGGTTTTCCATTGCCGGTGTTTCCAGTGGTTCAAACCCGTAAAGCTCAAATACATTTCTTATCGTGGAAAAAATATGATCCCTTTTCCGCACTGTTTCTGCTGAAAAATCCCTTGTGCCCTGCGGTATGGATGGTTTGGCCATTCGTCTTTCTTATTTTGAATATTTTTTCACAATATGGTCACAGGTTTCGTTGATGATACCATATACTTCATGGTAGCCTTTTTCGGGTCCGCTCCAGGGATCGGGCACATCACGGTTCTCCCCGGGATAGCGTTCATTCAAAAACAGTTCAACCTTTTTGTCATCGAATTTATTTTTGCTGATCCGTTTCATTTCTTCCAATACATCAGCAGCCATGGCATAAATAATATCGTATTGCTCAAGATCAGCCGCAGAGAACCGCCTGCTTCTTTGTTTGCTGATATCAATCCCGTTTGCAGCGGCCACTTTCATGCTTAAATGATGCGGGGCCTCCCCGGTATGGTATCCATTTGTACCGGCACTCTCCACACTCCAGTTCAACCCTGCCTTCCACGCTTTCTCCTGTAAAATACCTTCTGCCAATGGGCTGCGGCAGATATTGCCCAGGCATACCATTAAAATCTTCATGACACAAATATAAGGAGCAAGCCACAAGCCACAAGCCGCAAGGGGGCAGTATGATTAATAAACCTTACTTCATTATGCTTCTCCCTTGTAGCTAAAAAAGCCTCAAGCTACAAGCCGCAAGGGGGCAGTATGATTAATAAACCTCACTTCATTATGCTTCTCCCTTGTGGCTAAAAAAGCCTCAAGCAAGCCGCAAGGGGCAGTATGATTAATAAACCTTACTTCATTATGCTTCTCCCTTGTGGCTAAAAAAGCCTCAAGCTACAAGCCGCAAGGGGCAGTATGATTAATAAACCTTACTTCATTATGCTTCTCCCTTGTAGCTGCTTCCTTGCAGCTTCCCTTTTATGGAATCCTGAAACTATCACATCTTACTCATGAACACGGTGCCGGTTTTGAATTTATTCTTCACCTCCTGGTAATTATCAGGACCAAAACCCAACTATATGAACAAGGAATTAATTATGAAGAGTGATGTCATTGACATCCTTTTTGAAAACAGGAACAAGGCTTATGGGGCATATAATCTACGAAAGCATTATTCAGAACGCCTCAATAAAGCATTTGGTATCATAATGATATTAGCCGCAGGCTTTGCTGCAATTACCTTCCTGGCTGAAAAAACAGGTATGGTAAACACAAGGGTGTTCGAATTCGTGGATCCTGAATTACCAACTGTTAAGGATAATATCCCTGAAAAAAAACCAGAGCCTTTAAAGCCCCAACCAAAGACTACCATTGTTGCTGAAAAGAAATTAAGCAGTCCTGTAATTGTTGACAATACGACCAAGGCAGATATTATGCAAACCATTAAGGATAATGATGCAATTGGTACCAAGACAGTAATTACTCCTCTTTCAGGACAGGCTATAGTTCAGCCTGTTGTAACAGGTAGCGGAGAAACCCCCGTAGTAGCTTCTCCAAAAGTTGATATCACAACGCCTCTTGATCCCAATACTGTAGATGTACAGCCTGCATATCCCGGTGGCATGGATGCATTGAGAAAGTTCCTGGAAAAACACCTGCAAAACCCAAAGGAAATGGAAGAGGGTGAATCAGTGACCGTAAAGGTAAGATTTGTAGTAGGCTACGATGGTAAGCTGCAAAGCTTTTTGACCGTGCAGGATGGCGGGGAGGAGTTCAATAAGGAAGTGATCAGGGTGCTGAAAAAAATGCCGGCATGGGTGCCGGGAAAAGCGAAGGGCGAAAATGTATCGGTATACTACATTATTCCTATAAAGTTTGTGCCGGCAAATTAATTGTACGTGTAATTTTAGTAATTTGGCAGTTCGTTTTCACATAAGGTAACCATCCTGGATCTTTACAGGAATAAAAAATAATATGGCACTGGAAGAATTTGAAAAAGAACAACCAAATGAAAGGGAGAAAGGATATATCCGCATGCGCAGCATGATGGATTATGGAATGGGAATATTATGGACCGGACTTGGCTCCTTTCTCTTCTTTATAAAAAAATTCAGTCTTGATCTGGCTTCACGCTTTGATACGCCTGCTATCAAAGCGTTTTCTGTTGTTTGTGTTATTTATGGACTATTCAGAATATACAGGGGCTATAAGAAAAATTATTTACGGGAGAGATGAACAGGAAAAATCTTGGTATAAAAATATATTGTATTACCGTTCTTTTAGCATGGTTCTGTATATCGGGTTGTAAAGAAGAATTGAAGACAGCTCCTGATACTACGACAGGCGGAACTATCCATATCAGCGTGGACGAATCTTTTAAGCCGGTAATTGAAGAGCAGATAAGGGTTTTTGAAAGATCTTTCCCGGGAACACAGATCATTGCACATTATAAGACCGAAGCCGATTGCTTTAAAGACCTTTTCCGCGACAGTTCCAACCGTATGATCATTGTTACCAGGGGGCTTACCGCTGATGAAGAAAACTATTTTAAAGACAGCTTAAAATATTCACCAGCCTGGAATGATATTGCAACTGATGCTATTACAGTCATTGTAAACAGTAAAAGCAATGATACACTGTTTAGCATGGACCGCTTAAAAAAACAATTATCGGGAACAGGATACAGGGAGCAAACAGTTGTATTTGACGGACTGAATGCAACAAGTACTGTCCGTTTTGCTATTGACAGTATTTTACACGGACAAAAGTTTGACACCAGCGTTGTAAAAGCAGTAAAAAGCAGCCAGGAAGTATTGGATTATGTTGCAGAAAATGAAAATGCAATAGGCTTTGTTGGCATAAGCTGGATCGGTAACCCGGAAGATACGGCACAGGTGAATATGTTAAGGAAAGTGAAAATAGGGTACGTGTCCTGCGATGGCTGTACCGACTCCCCATATGTAAAACCTATGCAGGTAAGCATCTTAACAAGACGATACCCTTTGGTACGTGGTTTGTATTACATACTGAAAGAGAATTATAATGGTCTTGGAACAGGGTTTGTGAATTTCATGAAATACGAAAGAGGCCAGTTGATCTTTAAAAGAGCCTATCTGGGAGCTAAAATGGGGTTTGGGATAAGAAATGTTAAGATCAACGAAAAGTTGTAAAAAGAATTAAGCGGAATTAATAAAAGCGTGTCTATATAATTAATATCATTGTAAGTCTAAAAGGAAAAATAAAATGAAGAAGATAAAATCTACGCTGTTCCTGTTGATCGCCCTGCTGGCAGTAAACTTTGGTAAAGCCCAAAGCATTGAAGATGGCAAAAAGTTTTTGTACTATGAGAAATACATCAGTGCAAAAAATGTATTCCAGCAGTTGGTGAGTGCCAACCCGGGTAATGCAGATGCAGCATATTGGCTTGGACAAACATTAATAGCTCCGGATGAAGATAAAGACATAGCCGGTGCAAAAGAAGTGTATCGTAAAGCTTTGGAAGCAAGCAGTAATAATCCTTTGCTGATCGCAAGTATGGGTCATATTGAATTGCTGGAAGGCAAGATACAGGATGCACGTAACCGGTTTGAGACCGCAATAAGTCTTAGCCAGGGTAAAAGTATTCCTGTATTGAATGCAGTAGGTTTTGCCAATGCTGATTTTGATTCTAAATCAGGTGATGCGGGTTATGCCGTTGAAAAATTAAAACAGGCTACAAATATAAAAGGTGGTTCCAAAGATCCGGAAGTGCTTACCAATCTTGGTGATGCATACCGTAAACTTGGCGATGGCGGAAGTGCACAACGTTCATACGAAGCTGCCCTGGCAGCTGATCCCCGGTATGCAAGGGCAATGTACCGCATAGGAAGGATCTACCAGTCTCAGGGTCCTTCACAACAGGAGCTTACTATAAAATACTATAATGATGCTATCGCACTGGATCCTAATTATACAAGAGTATATTGGACCATGTACCAGTTACTTTATGAAACAGACGTAGTGAGATCAGCCGGGTACCTGGATAAATATTTGACCGCTAAAGGATCTGATGAATTGAATGCATGCTTCTTAAAAGCACAGATGAAATTTGCCCAGGGTTTATTTGCCGAAGCTATTACAGCATCTGATGCCTGTATTGCCGGCAATCCGAATCCATACCCGAATTTGTATGGTGTTAAAGCATATTCTTCTTATAAACTTGGAGACTCTGTAAATGCAAAGGCTGCATTTGATTTGTATTTTCAAAAGCAAAAACCTGCAAAGATCGGTCCCCGTGATTACTCTACTTATGCAGAGGTATTATTAAAATTCCCGGGTAATGAAGAATTGGCCGGTACTTATATTGAAAAGGCTGTTGAAGCAGACAGCACTGAAGCAGGTAAGGTTGCCTTTTTAAAATCGGTTGCTGTTTCTTATGAAAAAAGGAACATGTATAAGGAAGCTGCAGATTGGTATAAAAAGATCCTGGCCATTAAGAAGGTGCCAAGTAAAACGGATCTTTATAATGCAGGGTATGGATATTACAGGGTAAGTAATTTTCCACCGGCAATTGAGATATTCAATTTGTATACACAAAAATTCCCGGACGATATTTTTGGTTATTATATGATGGGTAAAGCCTTGTGGGGTATTGATACCGTAATGGCAATGGGCCTTGCAAACCCTTCTTTTGAAAAAGCATTACAGGTTGGGGAAGCATATCCTGATAAATCCAAGATCATACCTCATTTAATGGGCAGCTATAAGTATATGATCGCTTACGCAGCTAATATCGAAAAAAATAAAGAGCTCGCATTGAGCTATGCTGATAAGGCATTATTGGTTGACCCTACGGACAAAGAGGTTATAGCAAACAGGGAAGCTATTTCTAAAATGACCATCAAGCCCGGAGCAAAACCTAATTCAAAGGCACAAGCTGTATCTGTAGGTGCGGATGGTTCAATTACTACAACCGGTAATGACGGATCAAGTACCGTAATTACAAAAGAAGGCAAGCTCACAACTGTAAAAGATGGCGTAACGACCATTATAGAAAATGGAAAGATAACAACCATTGGAAAGGACGGGAAAGTGATAAATGTGCCACCTGCTACAAAGCCCGGCTCACAAAAACCCGGCACCCCAAAAAAGAAATAAGCTTAAAAAGAAATAAAGGAACCCCGTTATTAATATGATAACGGGGTTTTGTTTTTCTGTTATTGAATATTGCCCTTGCTACCGTATTTTTGCCGTTAAATAGAACGGTACATTTTATGGAGTTTTTTTTATTACAGGCTACCGACGTAAATAATGCGGCAAATTACCTGCCCATTGCCCTTCAAATGCTGTTTGCAGTGGGCTTAATTGCGACCATAATGGTTGTTTCCAACTACATTGGGCCCAAAAGAAAGACCTCCGATAAATTACAGAATTTTGAGAGCGGGATAGAAATAAAAGGCAATGCACGTCAGCCAATGGCCATTAAATACTTTTTGGTAGCCATTTTGTTTGTGTTGTTTGATGTGGAAGTGATATTCTTTTATCCATACGCGGTAAATTTCAGGGAACTGGGATGGGATGGTTTTGTTGCAGTAGTGGTATTTGTTTCATTGTTCATAGCAGGGTTGGTTTATATATTTAAAAAAGGTGCTTTAAAGTGGGAAGAGTAACGAAATGTTGAATTATAAATTATAAATTTTGAATGAGAGCGGTCATCATTTAAAATTTAGCATTCAAAATTTAAAATAATAATGAGTCGTCCGGTACAATACAATAACTACGTAAAATTCGAGGGGATCCCCGAAGGATACATGGGAGAAGGGTTCATGGCAACCAATTTTGAAAAAGTTGTCAGCCTTGCCCGTAAAAATTCCATCTGGCCCCTGCCCTTTGCAACAAGTTGTTGCGGTATTGAATTCATGGCAACCATGGGCAGCCATTATGACCTTGCAAGGTTTGGTTCCGAAAGAGTAAGTTTTTCCCCACGCCAGTGCGACCTGTTGATGGTGATGGGCACCATTGCTAAGAAAATGGGCCCTATCGTAAAACAGGTGTACCTGCAAATGGCAGAGCCACGCTGGGTTTTGGCCATGGGCGCCTGTGCATGCAGCGGCGGGATCTTCGACAGCTACCCTGTATTACAGGGGATTGACCAGATCATTCCTGTGGATGTATATGTGCCCGGTTGCCCGCCAAGGCCCGAGGCTGTTTTAGACGGATTTATGAAGATACAGGACCTGGTAAATGCAGAAGGATTGAGAAGAAGGCATAGTGACCAGTATAAAGATCTGTTGGCAGGATACGGAATTCAATAAGCCCCCTCTGCCTCCGCCAGCTGGCGGAGGAGCTGGGTGTAAAATATCTTGATGAAATTAAAAGATTCAAAAGCCCCTTTAGGGGTTTGGGGTTATGACAAATGAAACGATAAAACTAAGGCTGACAGAAAAATTTCCTGATGTTCTTACCGGCTGGGAGGAACCTTATGGTATGTTAACCTTTACTGCTCCCAAAGATTTTAATTTAAAAGTCCTCCAGTTTTTATACGACGATACCGAATTAAGATTCCGGTTCCTTACCGACCTGCAGGCAGTGCATTATCCTGACAGAACCGGGGAGGAGCTGGCCGTGGTTTATCACCTGCATAACCTTTTTGATAATGTAAGGATACGTTTTAAAGTATTCGCAGATATAACAAAACCGGATGTGTTTAGTGCTACGGCATTATACCAGTCCGCTAACTGGATGGAAAGGGAGACCTACGATTTTTATGGTGTGAATTTTTTAGGGCATCCCAATTTGATAAGGATATTGAACGTGGATGAGATGGATTACTTCCCGATGCGGAAAGAGTTTCCATTGGAAGAACAAACAAGGGTGGATAAAGATGATGAGATGTTTGGGCGATGATGAGACAATTTGATGATTTGAAAATTTGAAGATGTGACGATTGATCATCACCAAATTTCCAAATCACCAAATCTTCAAATTGATTAACTATGAGTGAACATATTCTCTTACCGGAAGGAAGTATAGAAAAGCAAACCACCACGCTTAACCTGGGGCCAACGCACCCGGCTACGCATGGCGTGTTTCAGAATATACTGGAGCTGGATGGCGAGCGCATTTTAAAATCCACTTCAACCGTAGGTTATATTCACCGGGCATTTGAGAAGATAGCTGAGCGCCGCCCGCTTTACCAGATCACACCGCTCACCGACAGGTTGAATTACTGTTCATCCCCGCTCAATAATATGGGCTGGCACCTTACCTGCGAAAAATTACTGGACGTAAAGATCCCCAAGCGGGTTGACTATTTACGTGTGATCATTATGGAGCTGGCAAGGATCTCAGATCACCTGATCTGTAATTCCATTGTTGGTGTTGATACCGGTGCATATACCGGCTTTTTGTACGTGATGCAATTTCGTGAACTAATCTATGAAATATATGAAGAAGTATGTGGCTCCCGCCTTACTACTACTATTGGGCGTATTGGCGGTTTTGAAAGGAATTTCACTCCTAAGGCATTCGAAAAACTCGAAAAATTCTTAGATAAAAAAACGGGTTATCCCGCTCAATTGAAAGAGTTTGAAAACATGTTCACCCGCAACCGCATCTTTATGGACCGCACCATCGGCTGCGGACCAATTGGCGCCGAGCGGGCATTGAACTATGGATTCACAGGCCCTAATTTAAGAGCAGCGGGTGTGGATTATGATGTAAGGGTACACACGCCTTACAGCAGCTACGAAGATTTTGATTTCATCATTCCTGTTGGAACAACCGGAGATTGTTATGACCGCTTCCTCGTACGCAACGAAGAGATGTGGCAAAGCCTCAGCATCATTGAACAGGCTTACCGGAAAGTACAGGAATTCAAAGGCGCAGAAGCCGAAGTGTTCCATGCAGATTCTCCTGCCTATTATTTGCCGGAGAAAAAAGACGTGTACACAAAAATGGAAGCGCTCATTTATCATTTTAAAATTGTGATGGGTGAAACCGATATCCCCGCAGGGGAGGTTTATAGTTCAGTGGAGGCAGGCAATGGTGAACTGGGATTCTATCTGGTAAGTGATGGCGGAAGAACACCATATCGTTTACATTTTCGCCGGCCATGTTTTATCTATTACCAGGCCTTTGAAGAACTGGTGAAAGGCGGCATGCTGAGTGATGCAATAATAACCATGAGCAGTTTGAATTTGATCGCAGGAGAAATGGATGCTTAAAAAATAAAGAATGAAAAAGATCACAATATTATTGCCTGCTTTTTTTCTTTTACAGGTTGTTGCTTACAGCCAGGTAAAAACTTCCTTCGGAGATGAAGTGGGTACACTGGATGGTATCATCAAGGCGTACTATGATGTGGTAACGGTGAAAAAAGGAGAGAAGATCAGTTATGTGCGTGACAGCCTTTTGCATGTTCCCAATGCATCAGTGGGTATAGCACAAAAAGATAAGAACGGGAAGACGGAATTAAAACTTATCACGCTGAAGGACTTTCATAAGAATTCCGATGCCATGCTGGAGAAGGATGGCTTTTATGAAAAAGAGATCAGCAGGAAAGTGGAGAATTACGGATCGGTATACCATGTATGGAGCACCTATGAAGCAAAGAATGTTGCCGATGGGCCTGTATTGGAAAGAGGGATCAACAGCATACAATTATTTTTTGACGGAACAAGGTTCTGGATCCTTTCATGGGTCTTCGATAACGAGGGCAATGGGAACGAGATACCTAAGAAGTATTTGATAAATTAAGAAGTATGATCAGGTTTTCAGAAGAAAGATTAAATAAGGTAAAAGAGCTGATGTCACGCTACCCCGAGGGTAAGCACAAGAGTGCGCTCCTGCCCGTATTGCACCTGGCGCAGGAACAGTTCGATGGCTGGCTTGATGTTCCGGTAATGGATTACGTGGCTGAGCTTATGAAGATAGAACCGATAGAAGTATATGAAGTAGCAAGTTTTTACAGCATGTATAATTTAAAGCCAGTTGGTAAATATATGTTCGAGGTTTGCCAAACCGGGCCATGCATGGTGAACGGCAGCGATAATATCATTGCCTACATCAAAGAAAAATTAAACATCGGCGTTGGTGAAACAACCGAAGACAGGATGTTCACCTTAAAAACAGTTGAGTGTTTAGGCGCCTGTGGTTATGCCCCCATGATGCAGTTGGGAAAAAATTACCGGGAATATTTAACCAAAGAAAAAGTAGATGCCATCATTGAAGAATGCAGGGCAAAGTCAAATTAAGATGAAACAATTACTGACCATATTATTTTTATTGACTGTTGCTTGTTGCGGCGCTCAAACAGATGAAGAAAAATTAACAGTGACCTTAAAAGAGTTTCACCAGGCGCTTGTCAATAAAAATACAGCTTCTGTAAACCAGCAAACAGACAAGGCTTTAAGCTTTGGCCACAGCAATGGCTGGGTGGAAACAAAAACGGAAATGATGAAGAACCTGGAAACAGGCTACATTGTTTACCACAGTTATAAAGAAGACAGTTTAACTGTAACGATCAATGATAAAAGGGCAAATGTCCGTTTCATCGCGGATATTAATGCAACGTTAAGAGGAAGCAATGCCACTTACCATTTGAAAGTACTGGAAGTGTGGGTGAAGAAAAGTAAAAGATGGGTATTGTTTGCAAGGCAGGCGATAAAGGGTTAGGGTTTGAATTTATAAGAAGAGCGATAAATAATTTTAATCTTTAAGCTCCGCCACGGCGGATTTCGGATATGAGCAGAAAACTATTATTAGAAAAAGCACATGTTGAAGGCATTCGTTCTTACGAAGTGTACCGCCGTGAAGGTGGTTACCGCAGCGTGGAGAAAGCATTTAAGATGTCTCCTGCCGATGTCGTGGAGGAAGTAAAGAAGAGTGGATTAAGGGGACGTGGTGGCGCAGGTTTTCCTACTGGGATGAAATGGAGCTTTCTGGCAAAGCCTGAGGGTGTGCCGCGTTACCTCGTTTGCAATGCAGATGAAAGTGAGCCCGGTACTTTTAAGGACAGGTACCTGATGGAATTTATTCCGCACATTTTAATTGAAGGAATGATCGTTTCGGCTTATGCACTGGGATCGAACCTTACTTATATCTATATCCGTGGAGAATATGCATGGATCATTGACATTTTAGAACAGGCCATTGCAGAAGCAAAACAAAATGGGTTCCTTGGAAAAAATATTTTGGGTACCGGCTTCGATTGCGAGATGTATGTGCATCGTGGCGCAGGTGCTTATATCTGCGGAGAAGAAACAGCATTGCTGGAATCACTGGAAGGCAAAAGAGGTAACCCGAGAATTAAACCTCCTTTTCCTGCTGTCAAAGGTTTATGGGATTGTCCAACAGTGGTAAATAATGTAGAAACTTTAGCTGCTGTTGTTCCTATAATAAATGATGGTGGTGAAGAATATGCAAAGATCGGTGTGGGGAAAAGCACGGGCACAAAATTAATGAGCGCCTGTGGCAACATCAATAACCCAGGTGTTTTTGAAATTGATATGACCATCTCTGTTGAAGAATTTATTTACAGTGATGAATATTGTGGTGGCATTCCAAAAGGTAAAAAATTAAAAGCCTGCATACCCGGTGGCTCATCTGTTCCCATTCTTCCGGCTAATTTGTTATTGACAACAGCCAAAGGAGATAAAAGACTGATGAACTATGAGAGTCTTGCTGACGGTGGTTTTGCAACAGGCAGCATGATGGGTTCGGGCGGGTTCGTTGTTTTGGATGAAGACCAGTGCGTGGTAAAACATACTTATACATTAGCAAGGTTCTACCGCCATGAAAGTTGCGGGCAATGTAGCCCATGCCGCGAAGGGACAGGCTGGATGGAAAAAATATTATTGAATATTGATAACGGCAGGGGAAAGATGAGTGATATTGACCTGCTTTGGGATATTCAAAGAAAGATAGAAGGGAATACCATTTGCCCGTTGGGCGATGCAGCGGCCTGGCCGGTTGCGGCAGCGATCAGACATTTTAGGGATGAGTTCGAATGGCATGTGTTAAATCCTGGTGAGTGCTTGAGAAAGAATTATGGTTTGGCGCATTATGCAGATCCAGTGCATGTGCCGGTAGTGGCTTAGTATTTCACGCAAAGGCGCAAAGAAGAGCAAAGAGGCAAAGAATATGACTGAAAATGAGATATCGAAATTAGTTGTAGACTTATGTTTCAGAATTCATAAGCAATATGGAGCAGGATTATTTGAAAGTGTATATGAGCAGATATTTTGTTATGAATGGAATAAAACAGGATTACCAATTGAAAGACAAAAAGGAATTAAGGTTATTCACGATGGAGTAGATATGGGAATTGGTTTTATTCCTGATGTTATTGTTTGTGATAAGGTAATATTGGAAATAAAATCGGTTGAGGTTTTGGCTGAAGTACATTATAAACAGTTGTTAACTTATCTAAAGCTGACAATTTAAAATTAGGATTACTTGTCAATTTTAAAGTTCCATTGATAAAAGATGGGATTCATAGAATTGTAAATAACTTATAAAACTTACCGCCTTTGCGTTTACCTGGCGCCTTGGCGTGAAAAAGAATATGGCAGACGAAATAAAAACATTCAAAGTAACCATCGACAACATCACAATAGATGTTGCGCCGGGTACTTCTATATTAAATGCGGCAAGGCAGATCGGCGGAGATGTTACGCCTCCTGCAATGTGCTATTACAGCAAACTGGAAGGCAGTGGTGGTAAATGCCGCACCTGCCTGGTGGAAGTAGCAGCAGGCTCAACAGCCGATCCAAGGCCAATGCCCAAACTGGTTGCCTCATGCCGCACCAATGTAATGGATGGCATGATCGTAAAAAACATCACAAGCGATAAAGTGATCGATGCAAGGAATGGTGTTGTTGAATTCTTACTGATCAACCACCCGCTTGATTGTCCCATCTGCGACCAGGCCGGTGAATGTTATTTGCAGGACCTAGGTTATGATCATGGTGCAGAAGGCACACGCTACGAATTCAAAAGAAGAACATTTGAGAAAGAAGATATCGGTCCATACATACAGTTACACATGACAAGATGCATTCTTTGTTATCGCTGTACTTATGTTGCCGACCAGTTAACGGATAAAAGAGTACATGGTATTTTAGACAGGGGTGATCATTCTGAAATATCAACTTATATCTCCAAAGCGATCGACAATGACTTCAGCGGAAACATGATCGATGTTTGTCCTGTTGGTGCATTGACCGACAAAACATTTCGCTTCAAGAACAGGGTATGGTTCACCAAACCGGTAGATGCACATCGTAATTGTGAGAATCCTAAGTGTTGTGGTAAAGCAACACTGTGGCTAAGGGGAGAAGAAGTATATCGTGTTACATCACGCAAGGATGAATGGGGCGAAGTGCAGAGCTATGATGGTAAACCCGGCTGGATCTGCAATACCTGCCGCTTTGATAAAAAGAAAACAGGTGACTGGACGATCGAAGGCCTCACAAAGATCGGCAGGCATTCGGTAATTGGTGCCAATAAATACAAAACGATGGTAATGCCGAATGAGACCATTAAAGAAATAATGGGCGGCCGCGATCCCAAGCTTTTGATGGACATACATACCATCAGCGAGGTGAATAGTCCTGTGGTTCATTTGGATAAAGTTCCGGGCGCACCGCACCAACAGGATTTTGCACATACGGCGGATATCATTAAAGAGGATACAGATGTTGCAGAACAGTTTGGAAAACCGGAAGAAAAAGAATAAAAGATCAGGAATTTATAAAATAGTTAAACGGATACATGTTATTAGCAATAGACCTTGCATTTATTATTGAAAAGCTGGCTTTGATCGCTGTTGTGGTAATGGCTTCTTTAGGTATTGCCATGTACACCACTTTTGCCGAAAGAAAGGTTGCTGCAATTTTACAGGACAGGCGTGGTCCCAACCGTGCCGGGCCTTTTGGCATTCTTCAGCCTTTGGCCGACGGCGTAAAATTATTTTTTAAAGAAGAGATCATTCCGAATTTTTCTTCAAAAGCTTTATTCATCCTCGGGCCATCATTGGCCATGCTTACGGCTATCATGACAGGCGCCGTGGTTCCATGGGGAGATAAAGTGCATTTTTTTGGCAGGGACATCTCTTTGCAGATCGCTGATGTTAATGTCGGCATCTTATATGTTTTTGCCGTTGTGAGCCTGGGTGTTTACGGGATCATGATCGGAAGCTGGGCCAGTAATAATAAATTTTCATTATTGGGCGGGTTAAGAGCTGCATCACAGATCATCAGCTATGAACTGCCCATGGGTCTTTCACTGATCGCTTTACTTTTCATTACCGGTGACCTCAGCCTTAGGGAAATGGTAGTGCAACAACAAAATGGTTTATGGAATATCGTTTACCAGCCTCTTGGCTTTTTGATCTTCCTGATCTGCGCTTTTGCAGAATGTAACCGTACGCCGTTTGACCTCCCCGAAGCAGAGAATGAGCTGATCGGTGGTTATCATACCGAGTACTCTTCCATGAAGCTGGGCTTTTATCTTTTTGCTGAATACATCAATATGTTTGTAAGCAGCGTGATAATGGCCACCATGTTCTTTGGCGGGTACGACATACCATTTTTAAATGAAGCAGATTACAATACCAACTGGATGGCATTGTTTGGTGTGATGGCTTTGATGACAAAAGTTATTTTCTTCATATTCCTGTTCATGTGGGTAAGGTGGACCATACCGAGGTTCAGGTACGACCAACTGATGAACCTGGGCTGGCGGATATTAATTCCATTAGCACTGTTCAATATGCTGGTTACAGGAGCGCTGATATTATTAAAACAAAATAACTGGCATTTTTAATTATAGAAATATGCAAGCATTAACAAGCAGGGTAAAACAGGTTGACCGCAGGAAAATGAGTTTTTGGGAGAGGATGTACCTCGTTGCCATCTTTAAAGGTATGTTCATCACCTTCATGCATATTTTTAAAAAGAAAGCAACCATTAATTATCCGGAAAAGACACGTCCCTTCAGCCCGGTATTCCGTGGGCTGCAAATCCTGAACAGGGATGAGGAAGGCCGTGAAAACTGCACTGCCTGTGGGTTGTGTGCAGTGGCTTGTCCTGCCGAAGCCATCACCATGGAAGCTGCAGAAAGGCTGCCCGGTGAAGAACATTTATACCGGGAGGAAAAATACGCGGCCAAATACGAGATCAACATGCTGCGCTGTATCTTTTGTGGCCTGTGCGAAGAATCTTGTCCGAAAGACGCCATTTATTTGAGTGAGACATTTACACCGGCAGATTACCAGCGCAAGCAATTCATTTATAAAAAAGAAGAATTATTGATACCGCATCCCAAGGAAGATCCCGAAGCTTATAAAAAAGCATTGGGTAACAGGGCAAAAAAAGAAACGGTTAATTAACGGCTATGATCATTACAGAGATAATATTTTGGCTTTTATCAATTTTGGCGCTGGGCAGTGCGATCATGGTTGTTACCAGTAAAAGTCCTGTACACAGTATCTTATTCCTCATTGTTACATTCTTTGCTATTTCGGGACATTATATTTTATTGAATGCGCAGTTCTTAGCCATCGTAAATATTATTGTTTATGCAGGCGCCATCATGGTGTTGTTCTTATTTGTAGTGATGCTGATGAACCTGAATGCCGATGCCGAGCCAAAGAAGAACAGGATCATGCAATTCGCCGGTTTGATATCGGGTGGTTGTTTATTCCTCGTGTTCATAGCTGCGGTAACCAAGTCAGCCAAATCATCGGATATGGTACAGCTTGGCATTGGGGACGCAGGGCTGATCAAAAACCTGGGTAAAGCATTGTTCAATGATTATGTAGTGCCCTTCGAGATCAGCAGTATATTATTTTTGAGTGCAATGATCGGTGCGGTGGTGCTTGGTAAAAAAGAAAAACAAATTAATAACACGGATTAGTACGGATTACACGAATTGAAAAATAATTCGTGTATTTGGTGTAATTCGCTTAATCAGTGAACATGGAAATAAAATGGTACATCGGTTTGGCAGTTGCATTATTCTGCACAGGCATTGTGGGTGTTCTTACCCGTCGTAATTCCATTATTATTTTTATGTGCGTGGAGTTGATGCTGAATGCCGTTAATTTATTGCTGGTAGCGTTCTCAAAAATGCATGCGGCTTCACCGGTTGGGCAGGCAATGCCTTCGGTGGTGAGCGACGCACAGATCTTTGTGTTTTTTATCATGGTGGTGGCTGCAGCAGAAGTAAGCGTGGGTCTGGCTATTATCGTTATGCTATACAGGAATACGCATTCGGTTGATGTGATTTTTTTAAACAGGTTAAAGAACTGACAACAGACCATAGACCACTGGCCACAGATGCATCTTCTGTTGTCGGTTGTCAGTGGTCCGTCGTCCAAATTGATTTATGAATAATGTTTTACAATTAGTCTGGCTCATACCTTTATTGCCGTTGCTCGGCTTTTTAATTAATGGTTTGAGCAGAAAGCAGGTATCAAAAACGATGGCGGGAATCATCGGGAGCGGAACGGTGTTCCTTTCTTTTGTAATAAGCGTTCTTGTTTTTATACAACTGTTAGATGGCAATGTTCCAAAAGAAGATATTCATTATTTTGATTTTATAAATATCAGTGCCCTCCAGGTTGGCTTTGATTTCCAGGTAGACCAGCTTTCTTCCATTTTTTTATTAATAATAACCGGTGTTGGTTTTTTGATACATGTATATTCAACAGCTTATATGCATGATGAAGCGCCGAAAGATTTTGCAAAATATTTTGCCTACCTCAATCTTTTTGTTTTCTCCATGTTATTACTGGTAATGGGCGCCAATTATGTTATCATGTTCATTGGCTGGGAAGGCGTGGGGCTCTGTTCTTATTTACTCATCGGGTACTGGTTTAAAAATACCAATTACAATGTTGCGGCTAAAAAGGCCTTCATCATGAACCGCATTGGTGACCTTGGTTTCTTACTGGCGGTTTTTTGGCTGATCTCAAAAGTGGACTCGGTTGATTTTCATCATGTTTTTGAAGTTGTTTCAAATTCTAAAACTAATCCTCTTTCAACTTTCGATATCACCGGTATCACTTTATTATTATTTGTTGGTGCAATGGGTAAAAGTGCACAGATACCATTGTACACCTGGCTGCCCGATGCGATGGCTGGCCCAACCCCGGTAAGTGCATTGATACATGCTGCAACCATGGTCACTGCCGGTATCTATATGATCGCACGCAGCAATATTCTTTATACCATGGCACCGGTCTCACAAACCGTTGTTGCCATTGTTGGACTGGCAACCGCGGTATTGGCTGCAACCATTGCATTAAAACAAAACGATATTAAAAAGGTGTTGGCTTATTCTACAGTAAGCCAGTTAGGATATATGTTCCTGGCTTTGGGTGTGGGTGCATATACCGGGGCCGTATTTCATGTGATGACACATGCATTTTTTAAAGCCCTTTTATTCCTTGGTGCCGGAAGTGTTATTCACGCCATGAGTGGAGAGCAGGATATCCGTAACATGGGCGGGATAAAAAAATACATGAGCGTAACGCATATTACTTTCTTATTGGCCTGCCTTGCGATCGCAGGTATGCCGCCATTCTCCGGGTTCTTTTCCAAAGATGAAATATTAGCAGCCGCATTTGCAAAAAATCCTGCGCTTTGGGTGATCGGGGTTATTACAGCAATGATGACGGCCTTTTATATGTTCCGTTTATATGCCATGACCTTCCTCGGAAAATTCCGCGGTACACATGAGCAGGAGCATCATTTACACGAAAGTCCGAAGGCGATTACTATACCATTAATTATCCTTGCAATATTATCCGTCATTGGTGGATGGGTAGGTATCCCTGAAATATTCATTCATGGTGGCCACCGGCTGGAAGCATTTTTAGCACCGGTATTCGCGCAAAGCAATGCGATAGCGGACAAACATCATTTGTCTCATTCAACTGAATATATGTTGATGGGCATTTCTGTAGCTGTCGCACTGGCTGCATTAATTTATGCCTGGACCAAATTCAGCAAATACCAAAAAATTGAAAAAGAAGAAACCGGTTTGGGCAAAGTGCTGGAAAATAAATGGTATGTGGATGAGTTGTATGATTCGGTAATTGTAAAGCCATTGTCGTCTCTTGCCAAATACTTTAATAATATAATAGAAAGAAAAGGAATCGACGGTTTTGTGAACGGTGTGGGTAAGGCAGTAAGTTACAGCAGCCGGCAGATCCGTTTGATACAATCCGGACAGGTAGGGGCTTACATCTTTATGATGGTGCTTGGTATTTTGGTCTTTTTTATCATTCAATTGTTTTTGTAATCAGCAGATATGGACCCTAAAAATATTTTGATAACATTCCCGGAATTACTCACCTGGTTTCCTTTGATAGCCGGGCTGATAGCTTTTGCTATACGAAAGGAAAGGAGCGTGAAACTATGGGCGCTGGCGGCTTCCATGATTACATTGGGTATTTCGGTAGTGAGCTTGTTGTATGCTGATCCAACAAAATATTTTTATTACAATAACGTAAGTTATTTCTGGTTAAAATACCTGGGCAGCAATCTTACCCTGGGCCTGGATGGTATGGGACATTTGCTTACTGCTTTAACAGCGGTGGCATTCCCCATCATCTTTATAGCCACGCACAAAACGTCTTATAAGCACGCAAATGCATTTTACGGATTAATGTTGCTGACACAGGCTGGTTTAATGGGTGTGTTTAGCGCAATGGATGTATTGATCTTTTATTTTTTCTGGGAGCTTGCTGTGATACCTGCTTATTTTTTATGCAGCCGCTGGGGTGGAGAGAAAAGGATACAGGCTACTTTCAAATTTTTTATATACACCTTCACGGGTTCTTTATTAATGCTAGTTGGGATCATTTATGTATATATGCATACCAACGGAACACAATATGCTGATCATTCGTTTGCAATGAACGCATTTTATGGGGCAAAACTTTCTGTTGAACAGCAGAACTGGGTATTCTGGTTATTCTTTATTGCTTTTGCCATTAAGATGCCAGTATTCCCATTTCATACCTGGCAGCCCGATACCTATGAGCAGGCACCAACCGCAACGACCATGGTGCTTAGCGGGGTAATGGTAAAAATGGGTGTGTTCGCCGTGATACGCTGGATACTTCCCGTCTTTCCTGCGGCCGTAGCTAAGTTTGATAATATTGTTATTGGGCTTTCTGTCATCGGTATGATCTACGCAAGTTTAATTGCCATAAAGCAGGATGACCTGAAGCGTTTTGTTGCTTATTCTTCCATAGCTCATATTGGGTTGATGTGCGCAACCATTTTTGCAACAAATGCAATTGGCATGCAGGGGGTGATGATCCAGATGTTCAGCCATGGTATCAATATCATTGGCATGTGGATAGTGGTTGACCTGATAGAAAAACAAACCGGCACAAGAAAGATATCTGAACTGGGAGGCATTGCCCACAAAGTACCAGCCTTAACCATTTTTCTCGTAGTGATCGCATTGGCGAATATTGCGTTACCGCTAACGAATGCATTTGTGGGAGAGTTCATGATGTTCAGCGGCTTATTTAAATTCAGCATATTGTACACAGTGATCGCCGGCTTAAGCATCATACTCGCCGCTGTATATACACTGAATATGGTGCAGAAGGTTTTTTATGGCGAGGCTAATTCTATTACAGAAAAAATGCAGGAGATCTCATTCAATCAAAAAATGGTCTTAAGTGTTTTGGTAATATTCATTTTTCTTTTTGGAATATTTCCACAACCGCTTTTTGACCTTACAAAAGATACGGTAACAGCTATTGTAACAAGATTTAAATAACAAGATCAATTTCCGCCGGATGGCGAACAGGATATGAACGCAATAATATTTACAGGATTATGGGGTGTGGTGATGATGCTGGGCGGAGCTTTTATCAAAAGTAAGCGCACTGCCAGGTACCTGGCAATTTTCGGATTGTTGGTAAGCCTTATTGCCAATTGCATTGAATTGAAAACCGGCAGCCCCTTCTTTAACATCGACGTAAAAGAAATGCTGGTTGCAACCAGTTTCAACCTCACCTTTATAACCGTAGCACTTGGCTGTACCCTGCTGTTCTTTTTATTGAACGGAAGAGATTTTGAAAAAGTGGGAGAGAGTGTGTCTGAATATTTTGCGTTGATATTTTTTGTGTTGTGTGGTGTTTGTATAGCCGCAACCTTTAATACCTTATTGATGCTGTTCATCGGGATCGAGATCATTTCTATCCCGCTGTATATTTTAACGGGCAGCGATAAGAAAAATCTTAAAAGCAATGAAGCCGCCCTGAAATATTTTTTAATGGGCGCTTTTTCCACCGGCATCATGCTGATGGGTATTGCTTTCATTTACGGCGGTAATGAAGCCGGTTCTTTCTATATCAATAATATCAGGCTGGGTAACGATACAATGCCAACGATGATAGCGGCAGGTTTGGTAATGCTGCTGATATCGATGGCATTCAAAGTATCCGCAGCACCCTTTCATTTCTGGACACCTGATGTGTATGATGGCGCTCCCACTGTTTTTACTTCATTCATGGCAACCATTGTAAAAGTATCGGCATTCTTTGCATTTGCCAGGTTATTTGAAAATGCATTCGGCAGCATACAGGACCAATGGCAAAAATTAATTGTTGTGCTTATTACCGCCACTTTATTAATAGGAAATCTTACGGCTGTATTCCAGCAAAGCGTAAAACGGATGCTTGCTTACTCCAGTATTGCACAGGCCGGCTTCATGCTGTTCGCCTTATTTTCATTGAACAATCTTGCCAAGGAAGGTCTTGTTCTGTATGCCGCGGCTTACAGCCTGGCAAGCATTGGCATCTTTGCCATCTTAATTAAAATGAGTGATCACACGATCGATGGGTTTAACGGCCTCGCAAAGCAACAACCGGTATTGGCAATTACGGCAACTGTTTTTCTTTTATCACTTACGGGTATTCCTTTGACCGCGGGCTTCCAGAGTAAGTTCTATATGCTGCTGGCTGCTGTACACAATGGCCATCATATCTGGCTTGTGATAGTAGCTGTTCTTTGTGCTGCAATCAGCGCCTATTATTATTTCAGGGTGATACAGGCCATGTATTTCAAGGAAGGCCCGGAAAATAAAACAGACTCATGGGACATAACCCCGGCATTTAAGATATTACTGGTGATTACAGCTATACTGATCATCGTACTGGGTATGTTTCCCAATTTCCTCACAGACTGGATATATTTTTAATTTGATACCCTGCCGTTTGTAAAGTTTTCCTGCACATTGTTCCCGGTTGTTATAACTTTAGGAAGAGAAAATAAAATAATGACCTTTAAAGATACACTGGCACTCTCCTGGCGTAACATTGCCGGAAATAAATTACGCACCGCGATCACTGTTGCTATAATCGCACTTGGCATTTTTGCTTTAATTCTTATCATCACTGCAATTACAGCAGCCAGCAATAGTCTTGTCACGAGCTTTTCGTCAATGGGAGCAAATTCATTCAGCATGCGTTTCAAGGAGCGGAATATCCGTATCGGGGGCGGAAACCAGGACAATACGGTTAAAAAAAGCAAGTCATCCTTAAAGCAAAAAAAATCCAATACCGGTAAGGTCATTACTTATGAGGAAGCCCGTGCTTTTAAGGAACGTTATCTTTTCCCGGCAAAGGTTAGCCTGGCAATGGGGGGACCAAGGAATATCGTGGTCAATAATGACAAGAAGAAAACCAATCCTGATGTGACCATCATAAGCGGCGATGAAAATTATCTTGAGCTGAACGGTTATAAAATTGCCTATGGCCGCAACATTACGCCAACAGATGTGGAAACGGGCAGGAGCATTTGTTTATTGGGAAGTGGTGTTGCAAATAAACTATACCCGGATAACCCCGAGAAAGCAATAGATAAAGTGGTGAGTGTTAACCATGTTCCTTACCGCGTTATTGGTGTATTGGAAGAAAAGAGTTCAAGTGCTTTCTTTAATACCAGTAAAATAGTATTTACTTCCTACAATAATGTAAGGCGGTTATACGCCTCACCAAATACTTCCTTTAATATTGGGGTAATGGTAAGCGATCTTAAAATGATGGATGCGGCAATCGGTGAGGCAAAGGGTACATTCAGGCCCGTACGCAAGCTTGATGTAAAAGAAGAAGACAATTTTTATATTGATAAAAGCGACAGCATCGCAGAAGCATTATTGACCAACCTTGGCTTTTTGGAAAAGGGAACAATAGGTAT
>Ga0193752_1000267_pt1 | contig 56778 bp, 69 predicted proteins | sample H1c1metaG_FD_144924 | JGI IMG/M metagenome (GOLD analysis project Ga0193752, IMG submission 144924) | Soil microbial communities from a riparian zone of the East river system, Colorado, United States - H1c1 | ecosystem: Environmental > Terrestrial > Soil > Riparian zone | place: USA: East River...
CAATGGATTTTGGGCCTTTCTTTAACGGGATCGGCGGGTCGAATATGTGTATGTGCTATGTGAGTCCTGTAACACCTAGCCCAGCTGCTATCTTAAACGCTGGCTCCGGCTCTGGACTAAACACAAACATGATCACTGATGCTTTTATCATCATTCGTGCGCTGTTCAATGGAGCCTCTTCTAAACTTATTATCAACAATACAGCGCCTTTAACCGCCAATCCAGGAACGGCAAACCCCGGAGGCATCACGCTGGCATCAAGTGTAGGGGTAGGCTACGGAGGTAGTCACTCGACTATAGAAATCAAAGAAGTTATTATACGAAAGGTGTCCGACAGCGCACCGAACGAAACAACGATTTACAACTACCTGGCAACAAAGTATTCCATTTAATGTTTAAACTGCTCCTCATATTATTTCCTTTCACCTTGAACGCTACCACCTATTATGTAAAAGCATCGGGCGGCACCGGTTCGGGGTTAAACGACGCGAATGCGTGGAGCCTGGCGAAGCTGAATGCGACAGGCTTAAATTACGGCGATAGTGTTTTATTTAAAAGAGGAGATGCATTCACCGGAACGCTGACACCAATAAGCAACGGGATCAATTACGCGGCTTATGGATCGGGATCGAATCCGCTTTTATCCGGATTTACTACTCTATCATCATGGACATTAAGCAGCGGGAATGTATATTATGCCTCCCTCGATGTTCCCCGGCTTAATGTTGTCACTCTTGATGGAGTTATCAAACCAATGGGCCGCTATCCGAACGCAGGGTATCTGACTTATACTTCTCATTCAAATAACGCCTCAATAACCGGAACGACAGTCGGAGCAATTCCTTTTAATCCGGCAGGAGGTGAAGTAGTGATCCGCAAACGTCGGTGGATTCTGGACAGACACCCAATCACGTCGAGGTCCAGCAATACCCTGAATATAACGACCAGTACGGATTACGGACAAAACAACTTATATACACCCGTAGACGGGAATGGTTACTTCATACAAAACTCATTAAGTACGCTGGATCAGGAAGGCGAATGGTTTTACGATACCACGGCCAATCGGTTGTACATGCACTTCGGCGCTGGGACACCTTCAGGCGGAACGGTAAAGGCCGGATCGGTGGATAGAAACGTCTATTTGAACTATTGGACTGACATATCCTTTACTAGTCTGGATTTTGAAGGCGCAAACATTTGGGGGGTCTACACCATCGGAACCAGTAACATCACTTACACAAACTGCAATTTCACTCAGCAGGGCGGCGATGGATTTTGGGGCAGCTACTTAAACAATGTCGATCTGATAGGCTGCACGTTTAACGACTGTCTTAATAACGGAATATATGTAGAGCAGGAAGGTGACGATATGATCTTTGACAGTATTTATGTGCGCAGTTCCGGTCAGATTGCCGGGGCTTCCCGGTCAGGGGACGGCTACATGGAAGGCATCTTTGTGAAAGGAGATACCGTTTCTATTACAAGATGCAGGGTTATCAACAGCGGATATATCGGTATCAACTTCGAGGGAAATGAAGTGCTTGTTAAGAATAATTTCGTTGATTCCTTCTCCAATATAAAAGACGATGGAGCCGGGATATACAGTTATACGGGGCCAAGCGGAGGAGCAAACACAAACCGCGTGATCTCCCAGAATATTATTTTGCACGGGATCGGATCATTTGTGGGGGCCGAAGCCTATTACTGGGAACCCTACGGCAAAGCAGCGGGAATCTATCTGGATGATTACGCAGGGTTTACTACGGTAGACAGCAATATTATCGCTCATGGATCATGGCATGGCATCGTACTGCACAACGCCTCAAATAATTCGATAACCCATAATATCGTTTTTGATTTCGATTCTCAGTTAGGACTCCTGCAAGACTTCACTAACGGAGTTAGGAACAATACTATTTCCAACAACACTTTCATAGCAAGATCAGCAGATCAGGACGCTATGTACCTGGAAACTTTTGTGAGCGATAACGTCAACAATTTCGGGGCGTTCAATAATAATGTATATGCCCGGCCAATAGACGATAACCTGACTATCCAGGTGAACAATTCTTACGGCGGCGGTAGCGGGGCGACCGATTACACTTTGGCGACATGGAAATCCACTTTTTCTGAGGATGCCGCTTCGGTGAAATCCAGCGTAACGGCCGTGGATGCCGACAAGTTTAGGATCGATTACAACGCAACTCCCTCACAGATTACGATTGATTATAAGACAACCTTTTACAAGGACGTAAAGGGCACGGCCTTCGACAAAACGAAGGTATTGCCACCGTTTAGTGCGGCAATTGGCATCAAAAAAGGTATCAGAATTTTCGGCAAAACAGTAATAATGCTTTGATTAACTAAATCGATCCCAATGGACGCAACAAAAGTTCTTCAAGATAAAATCACTCAGCAGCAGGAGGACGCACTCCAGCTGGCCGATATCGATCCGGCTCTAAAGGAAAGGATCCGACTGAAGTACCTGGAATATGCCAAACTCTTCCCACATATGAAGCGCCATCGCCTTATGAGGAAGGCAGGCGAATTTTTTCACGTCCAATTCAATTTTGAATGACCGACATGCAAAGGCTGGCCGCTTCGATCCCGCACGATTACCGCAAGAAAATTCTTTTGGAGTGGCTGCCTAACGTCCGGATCAGCTGGGACTGCAAGGAATTCAAACTGCTGTGGGAAGCTTACTTCGTGTACATCGAACCTGATGGCCTGAAGATCACCAATTGCCCGAAATGCATGAGTAACGTGATCAAAAACTGGAGAAACCTTTCACCACTCCTGGCTGCTGAAGAGCAGGAATATAATCTGTTAGAACATCTGTCATGATTGGAACAGCCACGATACGATCGGTTGAAACTGAATTCACAAAGAACCTGAAAAAGGAACTGAGGGACCAGGGCCATTATCTCACGGGCGCGCTGGAATCGTCCATCAGAACCAAAACAACGGACAACACCGGTGCAGTGGTTGGCGAAGTCACTGCCCTGGACTACATCGATGACCTGGAGACTGGCATCGCAGCATCTCACATCGATCCCAATGATGTATCCTACATCAGAGAGATGGCAGAATATGCCAAGAAGAGATTTGGGCTCACCAGCGAGAGGCAGGCATTAAAGGCAGGGGTGGCCATCGCTCGAAAGCATGCCCGTGAAGGCATGCCTACCCGAAATTCCTACAACTTCAGTTCCACCGGTGAGCGCACTGAAGCCATTCAAACCAGTTATGATGAGCATGCGGACCAATATGATGACCTTATTGAAAATGGCCTTAACCGAGAGCTGGATACGTACATCGAAAAACAATTCAAAGAAACCCTATTTTAATGCCAGTATCCTCGATTTCCTACCAACCCAATACCGCTCAGCTGCTTGCAGCTTACCGCCCGATCCGCTTTAAGGTCCTGGCCACTGCCACTGGCGAAGATCCCATTCCACCATTCGTTTCTTGTGACGTGTACATCGAAGATGTGTATTATAAGTCCCTGATCAGGACTGCCCCCGAAAGCTTTACCGTCGATGACAGTGTCTTCACTTTTGACATTGCCGACGTACTTCAGGAATATATGCAGCCCGATATCGCAGCGATCGACAACCGCGATGTTCTGCCCGCACCTCACATGAGCGCAAAGGTGTATTGTAAGTTTCGGGCATCGGGACTGAACGTTGATGGCTTCACCGTGGAGGAACCAACCAAACCCATCCAGGCAACAAAGTTCACCCCTGCTGTCGCTGGTACCGGAACTACGTCCAACACTTTCTTTGCAATAAATTCAGTTCTTCAGCAGGAGGATAATCAAAATCTGGCATCTCACCTCAATGCATACAAGCAGGGAGGCTGGGACAGTAATGCTTACCCGCTCTCACATCGCAACCGATATTTCATCTGTCCTGGCGACAGCGATCACTACCCGGTCATCTATCGCGGCGACTGCCTGTCTGCAGACCTGGTGCTCAATTACAAATTGAAGGGCTCCAATGTCTTCCAAACTGCCACTGCCGAGGACTATAATGCTTGTGAACCGATCGGCTTTAGTACACCGGCGGTGAACGGCAAGGAAGTGACGATCACCCTTGACGATCCCGTTCCTGCCGGCCATAAGATCCTGGTGCGTTATAAAAAACAGGTCGACATCAATGCCTACTGGATCGAAGCTGCATATACGACGCAAACAATTGTCTTCAGGATTCCCCTGGGTGTTCGTTTCATATTCTTCGGTGACTACACCCTTGAAGTCATTCACTTTTGCAGCGATTGCAATCATGCCGATGCGGTGACAGACGAATTCACGATCGGCAACACGCCGGCAGACCGGGAATGGAGAGGTGTCAATCCATACTGTCTTCAGCAAACTTTCGAAGACCCCATATACATCACGCTGGAACTTCGAAACCAGGAGAGTGACACAACATACTTTCCCAACCAGTCGACTCCTTATGTGAAAAATGTGTTCACCACAGCTGACCTGTATGCGAAGTTCTTCAGCGATGCTTCACATCTTAGCCCACTGGATTTCACTCAAGCTGACCTGACCATCTATCTCAAAAAGCACGAACAAAGGATCGACAACAATTCAGGAGGCACGTACGGCAGGGAAATCGAAAACATTCAGGGGTTCACGGTGGATGCAGATGGTGTCGAGGTGTTACTTGGCCAGGTGACAACCAGGTCAGAGAATTACCAATACAACAGCTATCCCACTGTCGCGTCCTCTTCTGATGGCACTTTCACCTTCACGCCTTACCCAACTCATATACTCACTGGTGGAAACACCGGGCAACGGGGATTCACGGACCTCCAGGAATTTAACGTCGAGACAAATGGTCCGATTCCAGGAACCACCAAACCCAATGATCCGGAGGATGATGATTACATCGCACCGGCTGGGAGCGCTCAGTGTCCTGCAGGACCAAATCAGACGACAACGACCTATGGATATGGTTTGCAGATAGCAAAAGTTGAATATGGATACAGTGGACAATTTGTGTATCCGGAGACTGTAAGTAATACTGGTGGCGGTGGATACACCTATGTCTTGCCTCTTCCGAAATCAACAAACATCACCCTGGCCGTGAAGGCAAAGACCCTTGATGCCGGCAATACGTCTGGTTTTGTGAAGGTGCGCGTGACTTATGTAAACAGCGCTGGCCTTAGCCAAACCCAGGTCTACAACATTCCAAATAATATCGAAACCGGGATACCTGGAACCTTTCAGAACATAAGCAATGTCAACATAAGCAATTACTAACATGATCACGTTCCACATACCAGCAGGCCCGATGAATCTGGCAACACTCTTTCCAGGGATTGATTTCACCAGAGTGGAAGAATATTATCTGGAGCTAAAGGACCAAGAAGATGACAGCGTGATCCTTACGACGCCTTCTTTCAAAAAAGGTTGCTGCTGTAATGAAGACCAGATCCGGATATTCTTTGTCAACTACCTGGGAGGTATTGATGCTGTCAATTTTAAGATCATCGCTGAGGAAACAGGTGTCGTAAGTGACAACTGGAAACGGCCACTGAAAGCACCCATGGAAAAGTGGGACGGTGGCATTCAGCGATTCAATGTGACCAGCAATGAAACCATCACGGCAGAAAATACCTGCTATCAGGAAGAGGATAATCCCTGGCTTAAAGAACTCCTGGGTTCTCCCAATGCCTGGGTTCAGTGGCTGGGCACTCAGGGCCAGGATGATGACTATATACCGATCGTCATTCGGGATGGCAACTTCCTGACCCGAAAGAATGAGGAACGATACAACAATGTTCTGCAGATACAATTTGTCTATGCGAACGAAAACCTCATCCTGCGTAACTAATGCCAAGACCCAACTACATATCGCTGATCATCGACGGACAGAAGGCAGATCTGGATCCTGCCGGCCAGGTCCCCACTGTGAGTTATGCTACCGAGGACGAGGAAGACTTTGAAGTGAAGAAATCCGCTGACAGCTTCAATATTGAGCTTCCTGGAACGCTGATCAATGATCAGATCCACAACACCAGGCACAATGCTTCGGTAGTTGACAATTCTATCAGCAGCGCTTTCGATGGTTTCCGGCCTTGTACATACATCGCCAACGGGATGGAAATTCTGATCGGGAAGTATCTCACGCAATCCGTAGTCAAACAGAATGGCCGGCCGGTGAAATACCGCGGGAAGATCTATGGCCTGAATGGCGACTGGGTAATTGACCTGAAAGAAAAAACGCTTTTCGATTTCGTGAATCCACGTAAGCACCCATTCACGGTGCAAACCATCATCGGATCCTGGAGCTATGATGGCCGTAGTGAAGCAAAGGATTACGTTTATGCACCGGTCAGGTACCTGAACCCATTTGGGGATGTCCCAGAACCGACCGAAGAAGATCCTGAGCCCAGAGCTGATGATCGCAATGTCACACTCAATGACTTGAAGCCTGCAATCAGTCCGTACTGGATCCTTTACCGTGGATTTAAAAGCGCTGGATACAGGATAGTTTCCAACTTCATGGATACTGATTTTTACCGGCGCGGGGTGATGCCATGGACCTGGGGAGGATTCGATTACGTCGATGACACCCGATGGGAACCGTTGAAATTCCTGGCATCTGGGAAAGAGGTCCGATTGGAAGGTGATCATAATGACACTTTCATCGACAATGAAATGGTAGCTGATGGATCGATCGAGGGCACCTATGACAACAATGGGTTATTCTCTTATACCGATGCGGGATCTGTCCTGCCCTATATGTCCATCTTCAGGTATCCAACAACACCGGCGGAACTCAACCTGGGTAAGATTCACATTAGTTTATCCATCACCGTGAATTATGATTACAAGATTGTTCAGGACAACAGTGATGCGAACCTGGGAGTGTTCTGGTACAAGAACGGCGCGCTGATTTATACAGACATGATCTTCGGCATGAATGGCAGTGGCGCCATCAATCCAGCAGTAGGCTCAGGATCTCATGAAAGTTTCTACGAGGATGATATCAACCCTGGTGACTATATCGGCGTAAGGGTCAGGATCCGCACCTTCCAGTCCACTTTCGGTTTTGCGCGAGTCACTGCCGGCGTCGAGTCCTTTACGCTCAATTATGTGAAGCTGACCGACGGCGCTGATGTGGCCATGATCAATTATCCGAAATTCAAAAAATACAACTGGCTGGATCTGCTGCGTGGAGAAATCGATCTATTCGACCTGCAGATCAACACAGATCCCATTCGAAAGGAAGTCTACATCGAGCCAACCCATGCCTATCAAATCAATGGCCAACCTGGTACCGGCTTCTACAACCGGCAGCAGTTGGACTGGACCATGAAGCAGGATCTCAGCAAGGAAACTGAACTGGAGCTCTACAGTGATCACGAGCGGGAGTTCACTTTCAAATTCAAGGATGATACGAATGACGGCGGTCTCAAAAAAGTGCAGGACCGTAACCAAATCACTATAGGTCAGGCAAAGTTTGTTCTTCCCGACAGATTCAAAACTGACAAAAAACAAAAGGAGAACCGGTTTTATTCTCCGCTCATGCATTACACCCATGAGGAATTTAAAAGCATCACCGGACTATCTCCGCAGTTGATCGCTCTGATCCCTGAAAATATTTCCAACACATCCGGATCTGAATCTGAGAACACGTACGAGCCAAAGCGAGCCTGGTATAAAGGAAATATTTCCGGCGTTGGTGGATGGAAATTTGACGGCATTGAAAGAACGACGCTACCCTTCATGTTCGCTGTTAATTACAAGCCGGGTGGGGAGAATGATCCGGTGCTGTCATACTCTGACCAGCTGGTCGGTGGTATCGTCGCAAAGGGACTGCTAAAGAAGTTCTTTCTCCAGCGGATGGCGATCCTAAGACACGGGCGCCGGTACAACCCAGCATATTTCATGCTCAACAACAATGACGTGGCCAACTTTCTTCACCGGGAATCCATTGTCGTTGATGACATCGAGTACATCCTGACCTCGATCAAAGATTTCAATCCTGTGGAGCCGGAAAGCACCGCATGTGTGATGTGGATGTTCTCTCCAGTCACGGTGAAGGACGGCGAAAACACCTACCCATCTCTACAGAGCATTCAGACCGGAATATCCACCAGCTCGCTGGACATCAAGTATTGGGCACAACTTCTATTAACCACCGACATACCCAAATAATGGCAGTTTCAAAAGTTTTCCGCATAGAGCTCAATGGATCCTCGGCCGTGAACAAGGATTTCCAAACCATCAAAAAGTCGGTAACGGAGATGGGTAAGGTGATCAAGAGTGCCAAAGAAGAGCTCGCCCTTCTGCTTAATACAAAAGGTGACACCAGCCAGATCGCTGATCTCAGCCGGAAGCTGGAGCAGCTGAATAAATCCTATGAGGCCTTAAAGAAACAGAGGGAAACTGCAAAGACAAATGCCAGGGACCAGGCAGCCGCGGAGAAATTATTGGCTGAGATGATTGTCAAGGAAGCACAGGCGAACAAACTAAAGGCGCAGGCAGATGAGGCAAGAACACGGTCGACCATTGCGCAAAATAAAGAACTCGATCGTCAGATCTCCCTGGAACAAAAGCAGACCGCAGCTTTGCAAAAACAACTGACAGTTGCAAGTGCTCTTCCAGGTTCATACAATGCTATTCGCGCCTCCCTCGCCCAGCTTCGTCCATTCATTCAATCTGGCGGCATCGGCGGTACTGTTGCATTCAATGGACAAAATATCAACTTCGATCAAGCCATTGCAGAATTCAAACAGCTGTCTGCAGCTGAGCAGGATTTCAGAAGACAGTTTGCAAGGGACGGGCTGCTTGTTGGCGAATACACAACCGGAATCGTCCAGGCCTTCAAGTCCATGAACATTGATGATATCATCAAAAACCAGGTGGCCGGCGCAAAGAACCAGTTAGGTCAACTGGAAGCAAAAACCAATGAGCTGGTTGTTGCCTACCGCCAGGCACAGGCCTCCGGATCTGTTGATCTCAATAAGCTTGAAAAGGAAATTCATGATAATGTCACTGAAACATTGCGCCTTAAACAGGCGACCCAAGCTGCAGAAGTCCAGCTGAAAGGGATTGGCGGAGTAGGATCGCAAATCACGGCGAGCATTAGCAAAGGATTCAAGGATTTGAGAGGAAGCATTGCACAGTTTGCACTGAGCTATATCGGCTTTCAGGGTATACTGACTTTAACCCAAAAGACATTTGCCGATACCATTTCCCTGGATTCCCAGGATGCTGCCCTCAAACTTGTTTCCAGAACGACAAGTGAACTGGCAATTAACCAGCAATTCCTTTCATCCACTACCGAAAACCTCGGACTGGAAACGCTATCGGCGACCAAAGCGTTCAAAGGATTCTATGCCGCCTCCACTCAAGCTGGTATCAGTGCCGATGAAACAAGAGAAATCTTTTTTGCAGCAGCGAGCGCGGGCGCCAACCTGAAGTTGAGTGCGGAGGACATGAACGGCGTCCTTCTTGCCTTCTCACAGGTGGCATCTAAAGGAAAGGTGCAGGCGGAAGAGCTCCGCGGACAGATTGGTGAGCGTATTCCTGGTGCATTTTCCATCGCGGCACGAGCGATCGGTGTGACAGAACAGCAACTGAACAAAATGCTGGAAAGTGGAGAGGTAATTTCCAAGGATTTCTTACCCAAGTTTGCAAAAGAACTGCAGAACACCTTCGGATCGGATACGACGACGCACATTGATGGTTTGCAGGCCAGCGTTAATCGTCTCAAGAACCAATTCACTCAATTGCTTAAGGACAATCAGGAAGGACTGACTTCTTTTTTCACCTTTTTGGTGCAGGCTGCAGGCCTTTTGGTAAAATATTTCCCTGCACTCATCAGTCTTCTCGGATTATATGCTGCAGGATGGGCCCTGGCGAACAAAGCCATGATCATAGCGCGTGCCGAACTCGTTTTTCAAAGACTTGTGATGCCGATACTCACTGTTTTACTCGGTGGCCAGGCCAATGCCATGAGGGTTTATGCTATTGCTACGGAACTCGCTGGTAAATCGCTGGCATTTTTCTCCAGACTCCTTGGAAATCCGATTTTTAAAGTATTTGCAGCTACCCTCGGCATTTCACTCATTGCCATGAAGGCCTTCAGTAAGGATGTGGGTGCAGCGAGTGAAAAATTGGGTCAAGCGGCGCAAAAGCAACGGTTTCTGGCAGAAGCACTGGCTGAAGCGAATAAGGGTTTGAGCGAAGCCCGCGCCAAAGAAATGGCTTTGCTGGCGGTGATTCGTGACAGGACGCTTGCAGATCAGACTCGACAGAAAGCCCTCAATGAATTAAAAACATTGATGGGCCAGTATGGAGAAGCCCTCACGTTAGAGAACGTCCTGACCGGTCAGGGAACTGAAGCAATCAAAAAGTACAACGCTGAACTGGAAAAACGTGGCCGCATAACCGCATCTCAGGCAATTGCATCGCGTGAAAACTCGAAGCTGTCTGTCCTCTTTCAGAATCAGAGCGACGTGGAAAATGCAATTAAGGGTGGCACATCGATAAATACCAGTCAACTTTCTGAAGATGTAATGGAGGCCTACTACAAGGCCACAGGAAGAAAGGCCAGTGAAATCGGTAAATTCTTGGCTGACAAAGTTGGGATCGACTTCACCTATTCCGGCAAGGATCTGAAGCAATTCTCCGATGTGATCAAAGCTCGGATCAAGAGTCAATTAACGAAGACGGCCGCGGCTGAACAGGCTAAACTTGAAAACGATGGTCCAAAAACTGAGACTGCAGCTCCTGGTACCGGTGAGGGCACAACAACCCTCGAGCAGCTGAAGAATGAATACCAAAAAACAGTCGAAGAGATTAAGCAGCTTGATCTTATCAAAAAGAAAACGGATCAACAAGTCACACTTCTCAAAGCACTGCGCAAAAAAAGGAATGAACTCAAAACTCAGATCACAGAGCTGGGTGGATCTGTTACCAATGCCAATAACAGAGGATCTCGCCTCACCGGTGAGCAGAAGGACGACTTCAAAGATATCGATGCTATCCGGGACAAGTTGTTGGCTGAACAGAAAGGCAACTTCCTTGATTTGGAGATCGATGAAAAACAATATCTGCAGAAAGTTTTAAAGATCAACACTGACGCCATTAACCAGAAGTTAAAGCTGATCAAGGGAAAGAATGCCGAGGAAAGAAAGATAATAGCAGAACTCAATCTCCAGAAGATCACCGATCAGCAGGAAACAAACAGGAAATTGTTCGAGCTGGAAAGTCAGCGTATCGAAAACGGTTTGAAGAATGCCGTGGCCCCACAGCGTAACCTGGTCACCTCAATAGATAATGATCCCTCACTTTCAGAGACTGAAAAATTCAAAGCAAAGCAGGCTGTGTACGATAACCTGCTACTGATGCAGATCGATTTTAACAGGCGCCAGGCTGGACTGGAAAAGCAATACGGCATCAAGTCTGTAGAAAATGAGCAAAAGCGTCAGGATGCATTGGAGGAAATCGTGAAGCAAGGAACCCAGAACGATCTTACTGGTCCGGCTGCCCGCCTAAAGGACATCGAGACCGAAGGTGAAATTGCCGTCGCTAAGATCAAACAGGACGTTGCAGCAAAAGTAACTGCCATTCTCTCCTCGTCGGAATCGTCGGCTAAAAAGGCCCGGGCCCTGGAAGTACTCCAGCGCGAGGAAACCAAGCGGCTGATGGCCGCTGAGCTCAACACCCTGCGTGAAAATGTAAGTGAGTCCAAAAAACTGCTGGATCAGAAGCTAATCAGCGAGAAAGATTACCAGATCAAGCTTGCGGACCTGAAGACCAAAGAGGCAGCATACAATGAGCTGACCGCAAATTCTCAGGTATCATCTACAAGGAAATTCATCAATGCACTGCGAGACCTCAAAGATCAGCTGATCGAGAACGCGCTCGGGATCAAACAATACACCCATGACACAGCCGGCCAGCAGCAGAAGACCGCTGATGCCATCCGGGAGACGTCGGAGAATATCGCCGACGCGATCCAGCAGGCCTACCAGGGATTCTTTGATCTGGAAAATCAGCGCATCGATCGGGAGAAGCAAAATCACCTTGACGCCCTGGACCGGACGAAAGAGCGCGTCCTGGCATTAGCCACCAGTGAAGCGGAAAAAGACACGATTGAACGCAAGTACGATAAGAAGCGCCGGGAGATCGAGAAGAAAGCTGCGGAGGATCGGAAGAAGAATGCCCTCAAACAGATCACCATCGATTTCATCGTGGCAGCCATCAAGACCTATGCAACCTATGGATGGCCATTGGGCCTCATAGCAGTCGCCGGCCTTGCCGCGGTATATGCGGTGCAGCGATCGATCATTAACAAACAACAGTTTGCCAAAGGAGGTATCGTTCGGCCGAATGGAAAAGTGAATAATCCGCCGAATAGATCGACACTGCCCAATGGCGACAATATCGATGCGACGCTAAGACGTGGTGAAGTCGTGCTCAATGAAGAACAGCAAAGAAAAATCGGCGGACCAGCGGTATTTAAAAAGATTGGTGTACCAGGTTTTGCAGAAGGAGGAGCGGTGACAGCGCCACAGTTGGGTACGAGTCTGCGGGCTCCGGTCTTCGCGCCATCATCTCAATCATTTAACGGATCGGCGTCGCAATCTCAGCAGGATATGACCGAACTGAAAGCACTGGTGGCCCAGGTAGCGGGCGTCGTTCTCGCCTCAGATCAGAAGGAAGTTATTCTCAATCCCAATAAAGTAACCAAAGCTCAGGCCCGTACCAGAAAAGATGTGGGGCTCGCTTCAATATGACAATTTCCAAAGAAGATATCATGAAGATGGCAGCCGAAGAGCTGCAAGAATTATTCAAAATCATTGGTGATCTTGGCTACGAAGGATATAAAATTTCTATGTGCAAGCTCAAGGGAAACAGCTACGGAAAGTGTGCACAAAAACTCGGTCTTGATCGTTCCGCTGCTCAGCGGCATTTCAGAAAGTGCATCGATAAGCGATACGACATCGCTTTGAAAAGGATCTTTTCCATTCCAGAACTTCCACATTTGTCCCACAATGCCAAAAGTGAGGGGACATATAGGGATTAAGAACGAGTCAGACACTTCGACACTCGAACTTCACTTCACCGATTACATCTACGACGGCTTTGATTGGGAAACCTGGGAAACCACCAACATGGTCCAGGATACGATCAACAAAATCAAAGCAGCCAATCCCACCAAAATCAAGATGGTCATTAACAGTCTCGGCGGGGACGTCATGATTGGACTGGCATTGTACAATTATATCAAAGCTCACAAGGCGGAAAAGGAAGTGGAGATCATAGGCTTCGCGGCTTCGATCGCTTCCATCATGGCCATGTGTGCAAGTCCTGGTAAGCTTTTCATGGCAAAGAGCGGTTTCATGATTATTCACGCAGCCTGGTCTTATGCAATGGGTAATGCATCAGAGATTCGGGAACAAGCTGAAAACCTCGACAAGATCACCAATGAACTGGCTGGCATTTACGCACAACGTTCAGGTAAATCGGCAAAACACTTCACCAACCTGTGGGCTGACGGTGATCATTGGATGACCGGTACGGACGCCAAGAAAGAAGGACTGGTTGATGAATTGATCAACGCTGAACCGGTAACCGCAGGTCTGGATTTCAAAGCACACAATTTCAAACATATTCCTTCAGGCATTGCAGCGTCAATAGAAAAGCCTGAAGAATCACAAAACGCTTTTTCAAATTTCAAAGCTGAAGTCATGAATTTTCTAAAGACACTTAAGGACTCTGTCACCGGAGCAAAAACTGATAAAAAATTTGAAAACGTCGTTGGGCGTGAAGAGATCCTCAACATGGTTGAGGAAGTGCTGAAGCCGTTCGCTGAAGTGCTTGACCAGAAATCAAAAGAACCGGTTGAGGAAAAGAAACCTGCAGAAGAAAAACCGGTTGCTGAGCAAAAACCAGCTGAAACCAAGCCGGAGGAAAAGAAAGCCGAAGTGGTGGAAAAAACTGCGGCTGAAATCGAGCTGGAGAATATCAAGGCTGAGAACAAGAAGCTGAAGGATCAGATCGCAGCCGGCCTGACAAAGCCTGCCAGCGAAAAGCCTGATGCCAATGCCGCTGCGCTGTCGAAGGCGAAAGTGAGCTACGAAGACTAAACACATTTTCAACTTTTTAATAAAGTATCATGAAACCGTTCTCAAACGAAAATATCATTGACAAGCTCTGCGGAGGTTGTGAGTGCACTGGATTTGCACCTTCCATAACGTTTGTCTACAACGCTGGCGCCAAGACAATAGCATTCACGGACGCTTCGGTGTATGGTGATGGAGCAGATCGCAAGATCGTTCATCTCTCCATTTACGATAAGGACGGCAAAAAGGTCCTGGGCAGCATAGCAGCCGCCGACGGCGATGATGCAGTCACACTGTCGACCGCCACCCTGGATCCTTCTGAAGGATACACGCTCCTGGCCACTGTCATATCAGATACGGGCTGCCTGAGCGATGGCCATGCGAAGCTGGTTGGCATATCTATCACGTCTGGAGCGCTCGGATCATGGGACAAGGATAATGATTCAATAACTGTAGGCGCAACAGGATCCGGATCTTAAACCCTATTCAATAAACTTTTTAATTAATAGCCATGCCTGCTTTCAAAAAGATTTCGATAAACGGTCCCCAGTTCTTCCTGGAGATACTGAAGCCGTCGTTCGGCGACCTGATTACCGACGCCGATGTGACCAATGGTTTCTTTGGTGAGTTCACGATCTACGATGACGTGGCTGACAGCCGGAAGATCATCGACATCACCCGCTTCCGTAATATCATCAAGCGCCGGGACGCTTCGTGTAACATCGTATTTGACCCGCTGGGTAGAGCAGACGTGCGCCGGATCTCGGTCACTGAACTGTATGCAGCCACAAAATATTGTGCTCAGGAGTTCTACCAGGGCTGTTTGAAAGACTGGCGCAATGGCGATCCATCATTCATTCCGAAAATCCTTGCTTTCTTCCGCAGTGCGATCCGGGAAGATTATGCGTCACTGCTTTATTTCGGCGACACATCGCGCGCAGACGCTAATGATGCCGAATGGAATACCAACAAGTATGATGGCATTCTCACCCAGTACAGAAAGTACATCACCGATGGTACCATTCCTGGTGCACAGACCTTCAACATTCCCGATGCGCTGATTTCCCCTGCCAACGCGGTAGCCTATTTCCAGAGCATGATTGACAAACAGGACCAGTACCTGGAAATGGTGGCAGACAACCAAAAAGCGTTCTACATCGACAAGCAGTGGGCAGATGCTTACGAAGACTACCTCATTGCCACTGGCGCCACAAACGGTGAAGCAGTGAACTACGTGCAGGATGGCATCAAGGTTCGCGCCTACAAAGGGATTCCCATTTTCGTCAACAAGATCTTCAAACCGGTTCTTACACAGATATACGGAGTAAACTCTCACCTGGGTATTCTCACGCTGCGTGGAAACTTCATTTACGCAACCGACAAGGATTACGGCGAAGGTCCAAACCTCGATGTGGCACTGAAGATCTGGTACGATTGGGATGAGCTGAGCTGGAAGTACTTGAATGTGTTCAAGTCAGGTACACAGATCGCCCTTCCTGAGCATTCAGTGTTGGCACTGCCGGCTTAATCAACCCGATTTCACCACTACAATAAACTTCTTTACAATGCTCTCGATATCATTAAAAGCTTTTGACAGGGAATGCGCTCCAACTTCAGGAGGCATTTCCCGCGCCTGGATCTTCGACCGGGACGACTTCAATTTCACGCAGGCAGCCGCTGACGCTGATGGCAACAAAGCGCCATATTCCGCAATCGCGTTGAGAGCAGGTGCGGATCCTGGTGACGGGGCATTGCTTTATCCTGTGATCTTCGAAGAGAAGACGGCAGAGTATCGATACACCCAGTCACTGACCGGCTCTTCGATAAAATACGAGCACATCCTGGAATTCTTGCTGCCTGATATCGGCCACTTCATCACGCAGTGGAACGAAAAGGTAGATGCAGCTGCTGCCTGTCATGGTATCGGCATCATCATCGAGCTGAACAGTGAAAAGATCATCGTCCTGGGTGAGAAGTATGTCAACTCAGCTCGCATCACCGACTGGAAAATGAAGCAGAATGGTTCCACTGGTACCACCGGCAAGCTGTTAGAAGACGCCAATGGCCAGACCACGCTGCTCACCGGTGATTACCGCAGAGGCGCCTACGAATACTCTGGCAGTGCAGCTTCTCTGGAAGCTTTCGAAACAGTTGGCTCGTAATCTTCCTTCCGATGATTCGCATAAAGCCGAAATATAGCAATACCGTTATCGCTTTCAAGGGTAGCGGTATTGCTCTTGGAAAGCGGACCCAGGAAGACCTTCTCGATCTTGGATTACTCGCTCACGGTTCCCAGGATCCCAGTATCCTCGCACTCTTTGAAAATCTCCCTACCGAGGCCCTTCTAAAAAAACAGAAGATGACTCAGGTAGAAAAGGCGATCAAGTAAATCGCTCACAAATGAAACAAGGATACATAAATGGCTACGCGAACCAACAAACCTCCTCAATCAAAAGCACCTGCTTCTAAAAGCAGCATCAAGGTTCACGATACGCTCAAACTCGATAAGAAAAACCCGATACCAGTAACCTTTGGAGGATCCGCTTTCACCTCCATTGGATCTTATGAATACCTGCCTTTTTTTGCTCCCACCGACAATTTATTCCGTACCCTACTGGAAGCACGCTTGCTTTCACCGACTCACAACAACTGCATCCTCGACAAGAAATACTATTCTGTTGGTGCAGGCCTGCAGGTAAAAGATCAGGAGTTTCCAGCGGCCTTTGACAAACGGCTAAACAAGAAGAGACAGACGATCGATGATATCCTTCAGGCAGTTTTTGAATCCCACTATGCTGATGGGAACAAATTCGTAGAGATCGTCCGCACCGAGGTAATGGGTGAAAGATATGTGCATGTCTACCCGCACAATAACATGGACTGCCGCTTTGAGTTGCGTAAGGACGGCGCCGATCCAACCCACGTACTGCGCAGTAAAGAATTCAGGAGAGACAATATCTACTCCTGGAAAAAAGATGAGAAACCCATTCGCATTCCACTGTGGGAGGAAGATAATCCAGATACCTGGCTGAAGGATGGCGCCGTGGAGCGCACTGTCATCCACATCAAAAACGAAATTCAGGGCGTCGATGACTACGGCCTCCCTTCATCTTTTCCAGGCTTGACAAATACCGTCCTGGAGTGGAAATCCACCTCATTTAACCTGGACAATTTCGACAACAATATGTTTTTGGCGGCACTGCTGCTGATTGAAGGTGGAATGAGCCCTGATGAGGAAAAAAAGTTCCTGCGCAACCTGCAGAAAATGTATACCGGCGAAGGAAGGGCACAACGTATCCTTCCCGTGAATGTTGAAAACGGTACCGCAAATTCCAAGCTGATCCCTTTTACTGAACGAAATGAAGGGCACTTCATGGAGTTCGACAGTCACAATACTGATAAAATTATCTCTTCTCATGGATGGAGTCGGGTGCTGATGGATCTAAAGGAAGGCGCCAGCCTGGGTAAGGGTGGCGAATTCATTAAGCAGCTGTTCCTCATCAAGTTTCAAACGCAAATACTTCCACCACAGCAGCTGGTCCTCAACAATTTCATATTTCCATTGATGATGATCATCGATGAGTGGAAGGGAACCAAGTTTTACGATTTGCCCTGGTACATAAAACCAGTGATCCCTGTTTCCATGGAAGGCCTGCTCGATATTAATTCTCTGTTGACAGTGGATGAAGGACGGGAAGAGATCGGTCGCGCACCAATTGGCGGAGAAATAGGAAAGAAACAGATCAGCGAGGTGGCCGCCAAACAAAAAGACGAGGATCCAAAAAAGAAGGAGGGTAAGAAATGATCGGTTTAAATCCATTACGAACGAAAGTGTTGATCACTACAGATGAAGTGATCTTTCATGCCTCCATGGATCACCAGGTGGATCCCAGGATAATTCTGCAGTCCATCATCATAGCAGAAAGGCGTCTGGTCAAACCGGTCATCGGAGCTACTCTATACGATCAGCTCATCGAAGCCAAGAACAAGGTTGTGACCTCGGCCAACAAAGCCGGCCTGGAAACAGACCTCAATGCCGGCCGTGGTTCCAACCGGGACGCCATCGTCTTGCAAGAAGGCGACTTGGTGAATTCCGACTCCTACCTGTCAGCCGCTCAGCAATTTCTCTGGACTGAGCACCTGCACAAGATCACCGCGGAGTGCGTGTATTATGTCGCCCTTCCAGTTAATCGGGCAAGGTTCACTGCAAAGGGTGTTGAGAAGAATAATCCAGACAACATCGGCAGTAGTAGTGGATCCACCTCGATCGGGATGGGTGAGCTCAAATACCTGATGGATAAAACCATGTTTACCAGAATGAATCCACTGGTCGAGGACATGATTAATTACCTGGTGAGTGTGCGGTTTTCAGGATTCGATTTACAAACCACTCAACCAATCCGAGGCCGCACTGGCATTTCACTGAATATGTATGACGATGATGACGAAAAAGGATGCTCATGGAACTGAGAAACATTGCCGAAGGATGGGCAAAGAGCCTTCGCCTGGTTAAGATCAGTCAGGCAAACCGGGAGCTCGCGGTGAAAAGAGTGGGGATCTGTGTTGAATGTCCGCATGCAAAGGAACATTGGCTCAAAAAATTCATCGATGGGATGCTCAAGCGAGATGAGATCGGATCAGGGATTGGCTGCGAGTTGTGCGGCTGCCCGATAAATGAAAAAGCTTTAGTAACAGAAGAAAAATGCCCTGACGGGCGCTGGTGATATGCCTCCATTCATGATAGGTCAGTGTTGCACGGATCAGATCCTGGCTCCAGAAGTGGATCCCCAGGAAGACATCTCGGGCAAAAACGAGATTGTCACGTTTGACAATGTGGCCCTGCTCGTGCTTGCCTGGACAGCAGATCGCAAAGCAAGGTTCGGAAACGCCGGTGCATTCTTCGTGGAGATCCAGGGACCTGATGGCAAGTATCGGGATTCCAAAGTGGAGATCTCGCCTAACGACATCCTGGACACAACACAATACACATTTGATTTTGGCGGTCTGGCCACTGGCCGGGTCACCATCACATAAAAATATTTTATGCCAGATCCAACCGTTGGTGAACTCAGGTACGATAAAGTGATTATCAGAAAGCAAGGGGGAAATGCCGAGCTGCAGATATTGAACAGCACCCGTGATGTCGCCGGATTTCTGTACAACCTCGGCGATGGCCTGACAGAATTCAGGGAAGCAGACGGAATGGGAGGCGACGACCAGGTATTCATTGATCCATATTTTTAAACTATGGCAACCAGCAAGACTAAATATGGAACCAAAAGCCGCGGCACATATGCTGAGGTAGATCCTTCTACAGCTGTGGCTGGACCTTACGTCCGGGCTGATGGTGATCTAAGGCAACAACTGATCATTACCGGCGAACTCAACGCTGAGCAATGTGGCGTCTACCCATCGAATACCGGAGCTGCAAATGTTGCTGCTTTGAATAGTGCACTTGCCAGAACAGATATACATGTCATCGTTTTCAATAATCCGAAAGGGGCAAGCTATCCAATTGCCGGAGCCACCGCGGTGACTGTTCCTTATGGGAAACAGTTAAAATTCAGGCCCGGGAACCTACTCTCCGGAACAGGTTCCATCGTGTTTGAAGAAAATCTCCCCGCTGCGGAACCATTTCCAATTTTCGCCAGCACCCTCTCTACCCGGATCAACACGGGTAGGATGACGCAAATAGTGATCTATCCGGAATGGTGGGGCGCTCGCTCATTGTGGCAACCTGAAAGATCAATGACGGTGGCAAGTCTGGCTGCCCTCAATAATATTGATAGTACTGTCGCCATTCAGAAGATGATTGATTCACTGTACACGTATTCATTCTTCGATACCCCTGGCCAGGTTGCAGCCAAGATCATTCTGTCCGGGATTTACGGAATTTCCGACCAAATCAATCTCTACTTCTTTTACGGAACATTTAAGGGCGTTTCACAAATCGGAAGAAGCGGTTCAGGCTTCCGCTGGCTGGTAAATGCTACCTCCAATGATACCAAGGTGATGTTTAAGTGCCATGGTTGTGAGGGGCTCGAATGGAATACACTTTCCTTCTGGGGATACCGCGATGTTGAACCGGAAAAACAATTGAAGGCCATTATACTACCAGTTCTTGATTCGGAAATTGATCCCGCGATGTCGCAACGCCGGCACCGTTTTATCAACGTAAACTTCGGTGATCCCACAGGGCATTTTAGCAACAGCAGCACCGAGGAGCAGGCTATCACTGCGCCCTATTTCGCAAAAGCGGCTATCAAAACTGAAGGTAATGCCGGTGAGAATGGTTACGTTAATGGCAACAACGATTTTTTCCAATTTCAAAATGTTCAATTCTACAATGTTCAACGAGGAATTTGGAACCGTCAAAGCCAGGCCGTTAACTGGAACCTCGAAAACTGCCAGGCCGGCGTCATAGAGTGGGTATTACAATTTGATTTCGGTGGAAACATCTACGTAAACAAATTCTTCATGGAAGGCTATGCTGTGGAGCAAGGTTTCCTAAATCTTCTGGGAAGCAGTAATGAATATTTCTTTGGTCAATTCGAGAAGGTTTCGATGGAAGATATCAAGGGAACTCATTTTGTAAACGCAGAGGCCTCCTTTGATCTTCGGTTCCGGGACTGCAGTATCTCCTTTGCGCGCAGCGTTGGTGATGTCAGGCCAATTTATCTGTGCCAGTACAGCGGCGGGGGATCCATCAGCAACTTATGTTTTGATGGCGGATCCATTCATGACGTGCGCGGTTTTTTTGGAGCTGACGTGCAACCAGGTTCGGTGATGCAGATTTCTTTCGAAGATGACACTGTAGGGGTTTTGAATACTTCCTTTGAGAACAAAACTGAAGGAACGGGGTTCAAGCACCTGGTTATCAACAGGCCGATTGGCAATTCCTTAATCAACATATCCCTGGATGCGTTTGAGAGGTATAATCTAAATTCCTTCGATGATTATGGAACCAATTATGGATTCAAAAAAATTAAGCGAATCGTTCATCATTATGATACCATTTGGGACGATTACCCTTCCGATCAACTTCCCCTTCGTGATCTGATCAGGGATATCGGAGGCAAAGACGAGTACCAGCAAAATAATAAGGCCTTTGTTCTCGGAGAAGTCGGAAAAAGCCCTTCGGTGAAAACAAAAGTGGACTCTTTCGCTCACCTTACCGCTGAGAGTGCGCACGTCATTGAAATTTCAGACTTTTTTCCACCTTACCAAACTATCCTGGGTGTGGGACTGAGTCACCAGGAGCAGTTGTTTACACTTGCTGAGGACAGAGATAACAATTCCGCGCATATCGGTATCGGTGACCAATATGACCGGTTTAGATGGGGGTTTAAACCCGTAGGTGCAAACCACTTTTACGACTTCACGCAGCGGGCTAAGGCACCGTCAATGACTAGTGTCATCTATGATAAACCTGAGTCATTATTTCTGTCGGCTTTCTGCATGAGCCCGGATGATGCTACCCTTATTGATAATATTTTGATTCTTGTTAACCCCTGGTTTGTAGAAAGCGATGAAGGAAAGGTCTTCGAGTTTTTGGAGGGCGAACTGACTGGTCTGGAAATGACGGTCATCAATTTCATCGACTCTACCCATGTTGAAGTGACGGCTTCTATGTTTTCAACTAGTTACCCAGCCGCAATTATTCAACAAATTGATTGGATCGACGATAAAGCCATCGTCCTGACACTGTATTCTCAGCAAGGCAACTATAACGAAGTGATTCCCGGGGGTAGATATGCCAATTGGTTTAATGAATTACCCATCATCACATGAGGCGCATCCTACCAAAAGATAATTTTGAAGTCTACCAGAGTCCTTTTGAACTCCGCAAGATCATTAATTATGAAAAACGGAAGACTTATGTTATCGGTAAGGGCAAATTCAAAGGAGCCTGGTACCATGATCCAACTGATACCACCAGTGACGACAACCTGGGATTGGTATTGGTCAATGCCGCTGACGAAAGGCTTAGGAGAATTGTTACTGATTCAGTAAACAACCAGTGGTTTGGCGGAGCGGAAGTTTTCTTTTCAAGCGCGGCGGCGGCCAACGCAGCCATTCCGGAAGATTTCAGATTCCAAGGACTCTCGCTATTAGCGGATGATGGTTCAAGTGTAACTGAGTATTGGTATCGGGATGGAATTGAGGACGAAGATCTTGTAGTTAAGTCTTCCGGCGAAGGCGGATCTTCCACATTCGAAGGATTGACTGACCGACCACCGTCTGAAGCGAATCAATATTTCAGAAGAAATGGCACTAATGACGGAACCGTCTTCACGTATCTGGAGTATGGCCGTCAGGTTGTCTCCACCGCTGCCGATACGGTATTGGCGGGTGTTGAAGTGGTGATCTGCAATTACAACACCGCCCCTGTAGCGTTGACCATGCGACCTGTTGCCGAATGGGAAAACAGGAAACTTACCATCATCAATATTGCAGCAGATGAATCCATCGGGTTAATCGAAGCTGACGAGATATTTCCGGGTCATTCAGGTACTGTGCCGCCAATGACGGCATATACTTTTTTCAGTGATGGCACATATGCATACCTGGAATCCACCAGTGCTGTGGGGGATGGGGAAGGACCGGCAGCTGATGGTTCTGAGACCAAAATAGACGTTGTTGAGGACTCAGGACTTCTCATTGACGGCAGTGGTACAATCGGCGATCCTTACATCCTGGATCTCGATTTTGATCCTTCGGATGTAACTCAAACCCACTATGCTGCAGGAGTCAACGTCAATTTCAGTGACGCAGATGGTACCGCCCTGGATCCGATCGTTGTTTCAGCAGTCCTTGGAGGATCCGGTAACATACTCAAAGGCTTAAATATTGAGGCCTATGGCGGTGTTGCCAATTATTCAAGTGTCGGCACGGTCATGGGTGGCACAAACAATAGTCCAGCACTCACTGCAATGATCGCTGCGGCTGCAGATGGACAGTTGATCGTGATCCCGCATGGACGGTGGTATTTTGCATCTACTGTAATCATTCCGGCATCAAAAAGGGTCAATTTGTTAGTGCTTGGCGATGTCTTTTGCTTAAACGGCTTTTTACAATGGGCACCACTGAGCATCATAGGGCACGAGGTTAGAATTAAAGGAGCGGGATACGGCAAGCTCGGCCTCACGGGCTTCACTAAGGCTGATTTTGACAATGGCACGGGTATGAATGCCACGAGCGGCACCGGTGTTAAATGGTCTAGCCTTACCAGCAATTTCATCGAGTTCAACGACACTCATCATTCGCTGGTCCAGATGGGTTATGTCGCAGGCTTCAATGCTGCATTTTGCCACAACGCAGGCGGCACAGCAAACCATGGAGGTCAGGAAAATACAATTCAGTTCAACTACCTGCGCGAAAACACTTATGGCATCTTGCTGAAGTCACTAGATGGCGGAAGCTATTGCGATAAACACACTTTCTCTGGAATAGATGGCGGCATCGGTCGTGTCGGTGGCCATTACGCTATCTATATTGATGGCTATACGACCGAAACCGGCGCATTCACAGCCAACACCTGGGATAATGTATTAATCGAGTTGGCTGATTATGGCATTAAGGCCAGGGGAAGGTTTCAATACAACGACTTCACCAACTTCAAGTTTGAGGGTGGGCCGAATACTGGCGTCTTCAGTAATGAATTTGTGGACTTTGGCACAGGCTTGTCAACGGTTCCCGGCGGTGCACCCCCTTTAGGCAACAAGTTTACAAATGTTGAATATTTTTACCTGAAGTGGATGACAAAAATGGGCTTGGGCACGATGTTCACCAATACGCCTATTTTCCACAGATTTGGACCCAGCAGCGTTGCATACATGGGCTGTGGCGCCTTGCAAGGTCGCACACCCGGACGTATCACCGTAATCAGCGGTCTGGATATACCCTCCCACTACTATGTCGAGTGGCCAGCAAATGTTGATTTTATCAACTATACGAAAAATGGCATTCTCACTCGTTGGGATGGTGTGAATCTACTGACACCCTGGGGAGGCACGGTAGGATCTTCGCAGTGGAGCAATGTAGTTGGTGGTATCGAGTATCTGAACAAGGTGAAAGTCGGCGGTAATGCCGGTGTTCCTTCTGCTTACTTGCATCTGTTTCACAAAAACACAGCAGGGACTGCAAACTCTGGCCAGCTCAAGCTACAGGAAGGACCGATACTTAGCAACCCTGAAAACGGGTTGATAGAAAATGATGGCTGGGAATTCTTTGCTACGACACAAAACACGAGAAAGAAACTTGTACTGGTTCCGGTAACAGGCAGTGCTGGTCAGGCAATTGTTCGAAACCCAATAAATAACGGATATGAGCACGCGACGATTCCAACCCTAGCAGCCAAAAACTATACTGCCAGCGCCCAAATTGATCCGGGTTATAATTATCACGTTGCAACTCAAACCGCTGATGACCAAATAAATTTTTCGCTGCCAACCGCTGCCAGTGTAGGGCCAAGGATTTTTTTCGTCGTATCGGCTAATGCCTTTTTCTTTCGAGTTCAGGGTTCTTTTGTACCCGGCACTCAGCTTGTTATGCTCGTGTCAAATGGAACTACATGGTCAATTAAAAACGTGTAAATGAGCTATACCAAATTTGTCGTCAATTCTGGCACCGGCTATAGCACAGCCAATAACATACCTATAGCCATAGGGCTGCATATCCCAACTCCGAATCCAAGCGGCACAAAACCTGCGCTATGGATATGGCTACACGGAATTGGCGAGCGTGGAGCCAGGGGGAATCTGGGCGCGGGAGGAATAGACATTGTCCCGAATTACGGTACTCCAAAATTGATCAGAGCCGCTGGAGCGGAGATTCCGGCATATTTCCCGCCGCAAGGGATCGCAACTATAAAACACGCAGTCATGTTTGCGCAGTGCTCCTCAGAGTATGGCACCTGGCCGATGGCCTACCCGGACACTTGCATCAACTATGCGTATGCAAATCTGGCAAACCAGGTTGATCTTAACAGGATTTACCTTATCGGACATTCTCTGGGTGGCGGCGGTGTTCTTCAGGCATACGGCTTTCAGTCAATACATACTCGTGTGGCAGCCTTTTTTGCGATTGCTCCCGGCTACATCGCTGCAACAAATTATTTGCAAATGGCTCAGTGGGGAGCACCTCTCTATGTGTATCATCACATTGCTGATGCGCTCGCGCCTATCTCTGTCGCTGACACCTTCATTCGCAATCTGAATGCGCAGCGGCCGGCGACGCCATCGCAGTATTACAGATTCAACGCAAACACAGGTTCCCTTGATGCTCACTCCTGGGTTCGGGAGGCAGTATCAATCGATCTTACCGAAAACAGAAACATTTCTCAGACCAACGGAGATCAATGGTTCACCTACCCCAACATTTACAAAGCAGGGCTTATATACTCACTTCCACGATTGCAAAGAGTAGCGTAAGACATGGAACAACAAATGAAAAAAAAACGCAGAATCCTGATTCTTGAAGATGATGGGGAAGATCGTGAACTGATGAAAATAGCCTTGGAAAAAGCTGAGTATAAAGACATGGAAGACTTCTGTTTTTATGCCGAAAGCAAGGCCCTACTCGAAGCCATTGACGAGAATTCCGAAACATTAGTTTTAGATAACATGCTTTCTGAAGGTGGTAAAACGGGCCTCGATGTGCTTAAAGAAATAAAAAGTACCCATCCGTTCAGGTTGTTCTATCCGATTATTATAAGCGGTCATATCACAGCAACAGAGAGCATCCAGTACCAAAAGAATGGAGCGAAAGATATTATTGAAAAAGACCGCGAAGGCACGTACCTGGAATTAATAGAGTCGATTAAAGAAGGAGAAACTTATATCCGAAGTGAAAAAGAGAAAGCTCAGATAATCCAAAACCTTGAAGATTGGGCCAACGACCTACCGGATAGGATTAAAATACTCAAGAATGACAAACGAGCAGATTGAAGGGCTGTGGCGGCTTGGTCTTATGGTTCTTCCTCCCGTGGCGGCCTCTACGATCTGGTTAGTTACTCGCACCGTTTCGAGCCGGGACAAAGAGATTGCTAAAACTGTCGCCCAAAAAGATATTGAGGTGGCAAAGATTCAGGAGACGTCCACAGGAGCGAAGGTTGTCAAGGAACTAGTCACCCAGTATCAGGAGTTGACTAAAAGTGGTGATGACCTGGATAAAAAGATCGAGGAGGTGCAGAAAGAGTTCAGAAATCAAATATCAGGATTGGCTCAGGAGATCAGGAATTACACATTAAATATTATTCAGGTACTTAAAAAGTGACACATCATGAATTTCTTTGACACCATTTTCAAGTACACCCGTGGGATCCTGGCTTTCATCATCGTGATTTTGACTTTTGCTTTTCTCTTTGCGCTGTTGGCCGTTAATATCCCCGAAAACAATAAGGATATCCTCAACATCAGCGTGGGCTTCGTGCTCGGGGTGATCGGCACTGTAGCATCCTACTACTTCGGGACCTCCAAGGATAAGAGCGATAGTGATCAAAGCAAGATTTTCCCCAAAGAGCCACCTAACCCATGATCAATATCAACAATATCAATTGGAAGGGCTGGCTGCCATGGATGCTGCTGGCTGTAGCGGTCACTGCGATTCTGCTCTTTGTTTTTCGCAAAGTCCCGCTACCTGGTGAAGATCCCGCTTATGAATACCTGCAGCATCAAAATGACAGCCTGTTAAACAAAAACTCGGAAATCCAGCATGCCTTTGAAGCGAGGAAAAAAACCGTGGACAGCCTGGAATATGTCGTAGACACCATTGACCGAAGAATAAAAATTGTCAAAGAAACTTATGAAAAGAAGATACCTGTTTTTGATTCTTATACTCCTGAGCAGCTGGAGCGCTACCTCACAGAGCGATATGCTAAACCCTGAGGTCAGGATTTCTCGCAGTGTGGCCATTGCCACGGTGAAGGATCTGGAACGCTATGACGGCCTCAAAATCGAGTATGACCTGCTGAGCAGGAAAGTAAATGAGATGGTCAAGATCATCCAGCAAAAGGATGATCAGATTCGTGAGGATCAGGACGTGATCGGCCGGCTGAACCTGGTCGTTAATAATCACGGCGCCATGCAGAAGATGCAGGAAACAAAGTTTCAGAATCTGCAGAAACAATACACCCGATCGGTGAGAGCAGGCAGGTTCAAAATAGTGCTCCTGGCTGGAGTTGCTGCCTTTGGAATCTATCAAACTTTTAAATAATGAGAACGATAAACCACATCATCCTTCACTGCACGGCCACACCACAGAGCACCACGATTCCCTCTATCCAGCGATACTGGAGAGAGGAACTCCACTGGAAGAATCCAGGTTATCACTTCATCATCAAGATCACCGGAGAGGCAGTGAACCTGCTGCCGATCGAGCAGGTATCAAACGGCGTTGCTGGCCATAACCACGACAGTATCAACATCAGCTACATCGGAGGAATTGCACCTACAGGGAACCCATTGGACAATAGGACAACCCAGCAGGTCAACACCCAGATCGAGTTGGTCACGAAGTTCAAGAAAATGTTTCCCAACGCTGATGTGGTTGGCCACAGGGATTTCCTGACACCTGGTAAGCCAGGATGGAAATATTGCCCATCATTCGATGTGCGCAGCTGGTGGGAAAAAGTAAAATCATTTAATCAAAACAAAATAGGTTAATCATGAAAATAACGCTCAACGCCGAATCGATAACCATGCCTGCCTACCTGCGCGTGGTTCCCAACACATTTGACGAAAAGAAAAAATATCCCGTCTTGATTTTTCTGCATGGGATTGGTGAAAGCGGTGACGAAACCCTTGGATTTGACGGACTCGGTAAGCTGGCAAAAAGGATGACCGAAAGCTGGATGTTTAAAGGGCTTACCGACAAGGTGGATCAAAAAAACTTTATCGCCTATTTCCCGCAGGCCGACAATTCTCCTCAGAGTATCTGGCAGAACAACGAATACGGGAGACTGCGGGACTTCGTAGAAAAAGAGCCATTTGTTGACACGGATCAGATAGCGGTTGGAGGATTGTCGATGGGCGCCATTGGCACGCTGTCTATTCTGTATTCAGGTAATGATAACGCGATCCTGCGCAACTCCTGCTACCTTATTATCTGTGGCGGGTACCGAACCGACGATGCAAGCAACATCAAGCTTGCAGAGGTAATCAACAGGCTTAACCTTCCAGTGTGGGCATGGTCTGGCGGCAAGGATACAGCAAGCCCAGGAAACCCTGTGGATGATTTCGTTTTGAACGGCAAGACTTACAAAGGCGTTGTTCGCAAAATATGGAGCCGAATCACTGCCCCCAACGCCAAGCTGTCCTTGTGGATGGACAAAGGCCACGACATCTGGGATGATGTGTTTGTCGGCGCGAAGCCGACAGAGGGCTTTACAGAGAGCGTAGAGGATTGGTCCGACTGGATGCTCAGACAAAGGAAAGGTAAGCCACAAGGTTTTAAAACAGTTGTTGATGCTCCTCCAGTCATCGAGCAGAAGCCGCCGGTAAAACCACCCATCACCATCGTCTGGCCCGAGAGGATCCAGGTCGCCATGGCAAACCAGGGGCCGATAATTTACGGGCTTATGTGGAGCGATGGCTCAGCGGTTGAACAAGTTGTAAAGGACAAGGTGAACACCTTCATCGACCTGGTGAATGAGAATGGCAAGGTGCGCGGATCCATATCCCATAAGGGTGGTGGAACGCAGGTGCTGGGACCGTATAAATAAGCCCGGGCATTTATCCATCCCGGGCCACTGTTGCCAGCTGTAACGTTACTGAATTGAAGTTCAGTTGTGCGGTAATACAGGCCATGAGGAAATAACCACCCATTCACCGTTTTATCCTCACATCGGATTCAATTCACCCAGCGCCGGCAGCTTCGCCCACTCGTATGGTGCATCTTTATCCAGGCCATCTTCACGGAGTTTTGCCGTGGCAATGGTAGCCACCGGGAAGTACTGCAGATCTTCAGAAGGCATCTCATAAGCGAGGATCTCGGCATATCTTTCTTTGCTTAAGTCCTTTGACAAGAATTCCTTACTCATCTCCAGCGGTAGAAATAGCGGCATGCGCCACCGGTTTTCGCCATCGTTGTGAATGTTCCTCATCACCTCGTTTGCAGCCCTGGTGATCATGGAGAAGGTGTACGTGGGAATGACCTCTCCGGTTTGTACGTCTGCTAATTCCGCTCTGGAATAAAGACCAGGGAGAAAGAATACAGTTTGGTCGCAGGGTTTTATAAAATATGGGACCTTCTTTTTCCAACCCTGAATGCCGCGGTGCTCATACGTCCCTGTAACCGGAATCAGACATCTTTTGTCCTGAATTTTATTCCAGTACACTTTTGGGTCGTTCAGGATCCGTTCCGACCGCGCATTGAGCATGAAGTTTCGATTCTTCATGTCCGGTTTCACTTTCCGGAAGTGTTCAATGATTCCCCACTCCATCAACTGCAGATGAATTTCGGTTTCATCGCGTGGGATGTAAAGAATCGGATGAGAAGCAAACACGCCAACCCCCTGCACATGGTCCATTGGTCCAATATCGTACTGAAGGTTGTCGTGTTCAAGCAGATAGGGGAAATATTCCCGAATCATTCTGGCTGACATTTTTCTGGCGACTCTATTGCACATGGGTCGAATTTAAGAACTTTTCATAAGTTCGCCTTATGCACCCTGCACCCATTCCAATCAGCTACAAGGACTTCGCCGGTACTTTAACCACTGGCCATCAGGCTCCTACCGCTTACGTTGTGATGCGTGGGAATAGAGTACAAGGACAGTTCAACCTGATGCTGGATGGATGGCATTATTATCCCAATGACAAGGGCTATCGAGATGATGGATTTGAACCGTACCTCATAGAATTAGTAACTGAGGGGATCGCTAAAAATCCGGGGACAGAGCAATGATCTGTTTGTGATGGATCTCCTTGAGCTTGGTGATGTACTTCATCGTCATGAATTTACTGGTGTGGCCGTACATTTCCTTCAGGGCTTCCAGGTCGATGCCGGCCATGATCTTGTCATCACCACCGGTGTGCTTGGCTGCATAAAGGTGTTTTTTGATCTGCAGTGTGTCGATCACTACTTTTTTCCACAGCTTGGTGACCGTATCCCGTTTGATCCTGGTCATGGAGGGCCGGAAATATTTCTCATGAAAGGCGCCATGTCCTTTTGTCGATGACCCCGCATTCCCGCGGCCGGGAGAGAAAGGGCTGCCAAAGATGTAGCACCCCGGTTGGTGGTCATGCTCCAGCCATTCCCTGAGCAGGAGAAAAAGTGAGTCGACCAGCGGAATCAACCTGATGCCTTTGGTCTTCGAGTTATCTCTATCCGCATCAGGATTCAGTGTAATCACTTTGGTGGCCATGTTGATATCACTCACACGCAGCGCCAACACCTCATTTGGACGCATGCCCGTGTGATAGATCATCATGAGGTACACGAAGAATCCATAATTATGGATGAAGAGGTGTTCCCGGATCCTTTTCTTTTCCTCATCAGTGTAAGGCAAAAACTTCCTGGTCTCTGTCACGGGCAGCTCCTTGATCCTGGAGGCAGGGTTTCCAGTGATCACCTCATATTGTTCCAGCCTGGCCAGGACGGCCCTGAAGTATCCCATGTGTTTATTGAATGCTTTGTTGGACCATTTGTAAGTCTGGCGGCAGTGATCAAGCAGATACTTGATATGTTTACGCTTGATGACATCGATCTGCAGGGAAGCGAAATCAAATTGCGAGGGCGAGCCAGTGATCAGAACAGCAAGGGATGCCTTCATGATCCTGTTCGCTGAATTTCTATAATTGTGCAGGGTCCGGGGAGCTGCTTCACACTTTGATAGTGCAAAGGTCACCGCATCCCGAAAAGTCATCTTGGAGAGCTCATTGATATCACCCAGAGGGTCATGCGATACTTCAGGGAACTTCCCGGTGATCGGATTCCATCCCTGTCTTAGTGAGGTCCGTATCGCTTCACACATCGCCCTGGCTTCCTTCAGCCTTTCCCCGAAAGATCTAATCTCATTCAGATTCCGGCGAATCAGAAATTGCTTTTGCTTTCCGCTATCCGTGTTGAAGAAGCGAAAGTTGATGGACCACTTCCGGCTCATGTCGGCCGGCTTGGGATCCTTGGGGCAAATCTGAGGATCGGAAAATGGTCGGAATCTTTGCATGGCTGTTTTTTGTTAAACAAGTTGTTAAACGTAAGAACAGCGAGGCCTCGGAAGCGCAAGAGATTCAATGAACTAAGAAAAAGAGAGCGGAGAGAGAGGGAATTAATCATTCTCTTTCTCCCATACCCTCGCCCGTTGAATCTCAATCACTTCCAAAATCCACTCACTGTATAACAGATATTCTACGCCTGTTTAAAAAAGTCAGCTGTTAAACGTTGTTAAACGCTGCAGACTGACTATTTTCCCAGGGCTTTTATCTTTCTCTGTAGCGAGCTGACGGTCGTTTCCAGCTGCTGCACTCTTTGATCAATCGGTTTAATATCCGTCTTTGACAACTTCCTCTCTCCCCTATTTAAGATCAGCCAATTTGCACTGTATCCATATTTGATGCACGCTTCTGCCAGCTTATCGACGGACGGAACCCTGCCCCCACTTTGCATGAGACTGATGTTTTGGGAGTGTTCACCAATGCTTTTAGCAAATTCTGTCATGCTCGAAGCATGGCCTTCGTGAATGACCTCCTCGCAGAGCTGCAGGAAACGCTGGGTGATGCCTGGTGTATGTGTTTTAGTACTCAATCAATCTTGTTTTGTGCATTTCATCGGGACAGTCTCCTTCTCAGTTTCCCCGCCGTTGCTGCTCGTTGAGAAAGTATAACCATCGTCCTCAAATTTTTTGATCTCATGTTCTGTCTTGTCACACTTATCAAATTCTTTTACAAAATCTGGATTAGAGGATAGGGTGACACATTTCCAACAATAAGTGCCCTGGATCTTCCGGCATGAGATCGCGCTACATGACAGAATTAAAAAAAGCAAAGCAATCCTTTTCATTTCTATGGTTTAAAGTTTGACTTCGATCAAAAGCGTTCTTGGTAGGATATTTTCTCGTAATTGTACTATGAAGGTGTGGATGTTGGTGAGTATTTTGAGCCTCCTGTTTCCATGGAGAACCATGTTATCATGTTTCTTAACCTTAATCCTTCCCAACCCCATGGAATTTAAATGCCTTACCTGTCCACAATCGATGCATTGTCCTTTACACCGAATGTCTGAAGATATTCGCCGGCTGTCCTGCTTATTTGAGCCAGAATCTCAGCCTCCTTCTTCTTGTTACCCCCAGCATCCTTTAGAGCCCCGTACTTCAACCCGGCTTTTACTTCAGCCAGCACCACCTGTTGAGTGGTGGCCAGTGAGCTTAAACTAGACTCCAGCATTCTTTCCAGAAAGTCATTTTGTTTCTTCAGGACCTGAATAAGCTCCTCATCCCTGGCATCTCGCTGGGGATTTTTCATGTCTACACCAGGGCCAGGATCCTTGGATGGCTCTTTTTCACTGGAATTGGTTCCAGGAGGAAGTGTTCCATGTGGAACATATTTCCAGGTCCTGTCTTTCAACCAGTTTTCAATTCTTAGTTTGTCTTCGTACCCAGGCGTTGATTTGCCCTGTTCCCATTTGTATATCCGCTCCATCGGAATATCAAGCTGGGTACTGATTTTAGGCACGGAAACTTTTCGGGCTTTACGCGCCAACTTCAACTTTTCCCCTATGGGGTCTTTAACCTTTTCCAATGTAGACTAAATATTTTTAGAAAATAATTCCATTTTAATTTGGAATCTGGAATATATTTCCATTATCTTTGAATATCAATTTAACTAAAAAATTTGGAAATGGTTATCTCAGATCAAGCCATTGCGGCCATTAAAAAAAACAACAGGATCATCGGCAGACTCATGATGGCCTTTGATATGGGCCAGAATACCATTGAAAACTGGATGAAAAACAAGGACGTCAGACTTACGACTCCTACTGCTGTAGAAATCATTCGTGAAGAAACTGGACTAAAGGAGGAGGAAATATTGGTTGCCGTATCGGCAAATGCAGCAAGTGCTTAACAAAGCTATATAAAGTAATCAAATTCTGCAACAGTTTATCAAATAAATTATGCCGAAGGCCGAACACATTAAACTTCTCAGCGACCTCGGAAGCGCTCTCCTGGTGGCCCAACAGGCTTATCAGGAACTGCAAAAGCGACTGGAACCTGGTGTTCCAGCTCGCCAGCGCAGGAATCAGAAGACGCACCGGGTGGCCAAGTATACTGAAATGATTCGCAAAACAGGAAGGATATGACACACACTATCGAAGTAAAACAAGAACACCTTAACAAAGGGAAAAAACATAAATGTAATGAGTGCCCCGTTGCATTAGCATTAAAGGATGCGGGTTTCAGTGGTGTAAACGTCACCTACTTTTCAGCAACCCTGAACGGGACATATGTCCCATTGTCGAAGACAGTGGAGTCTTATATCAAGGCGTTTGATGCGGACAAACCTGTATCTCCCTTCACTTTTCAAGTCGAATTCCCATGACCCTCACATCAACCACTCAGCAGAATGACCGCAAAGGCTTCCTGGAATCCGGGCTCATTGTGACAGTCGATTATGATGCAGACAAAGACCTGGTCGATCACATCCTAATGGTGAAAGTGCGCAATTACAAGACCGGCGCTATGACCGACATCACCGCCATCCTGTTCGACATGTTCCCTGATGGCCTGCAAGCTATCCTGACTGAGATCAAATGGAAAACATTAATTCCTGAACTACCCTTAATCCCCACCCAATGAAAATGATAATTCTTTTTTGTTTCCCGATCATTTTACTGCTGATCGTCGTGCTGATATCCCTGATAAGACTTGCAATCGCTCAACAAAATTTCATTAATCATTTCAGCAATGACACTCCTGCAGTTAACAGCATTTTTCCTGGTGATGATAGTGGGGATAATACTCTCAAGAGCAGGAGAGGGCGATGGAGCAAACGTGGAAGGGGACTGTGAGCGTGAGTTCCTGGTGATTGACAATCAAATTAGAAAGTGTACAAATGAAAAAGTGTTGCGTCGGTTGGAGTTCGATGTCAAGCAATTCCGGCTCAATAGAAGATACCGAAAGGTCCAGGCATTCAAAGTCTACAGCGGTCGATTAAATGCCGGACTCCAGAATAAAAGAAGGGCGATTAGTGCCTGGGTTTAGGGTTTATGGGTCGCCAGCCCTGTAATGGGGCTGGCTTTTTTTAAAATTATTAGTCAATGACTTTCGAAGCAACAATATCAACAATTCTTAAGTGGATCGATTCCTGTGAAACCACTGAGCAGCTCAATCTCTGTAATGACGCGATCGATGTGTTTATGATCTCCCGTTTCAGGCATCACATCGAGCCATTCCGGATGAGCCTCGCCGAAAGCAAATTGCTCGGTGCCTTTATGGACAAACGAACTTTTTTAAGGGCTCAAAAATCAACGGCGCCGGAATCAGTGAAGAAGCCTGATGAGGAATATGATTTCGGTGAACATGGGCCTTCATTCGAGGATGAAGCGGGAATAGCTCTATAACCATTCAATCATTAAGAATATGAAAAGTATCACCCTCAAAAAGCTGGATATCACAAACTTTAAAGGCGTTCATCGCCTGACCATTGACTTCAATCCCGTTACCTATATATCAGGCGATAATGCCACTTTCAAGACAACAATATTTGATGCATTCACCTGGATGTTGTTTGGAAAGGACAGCGCCGATCGCGAAGGCTTCCAGATAAAGCGCCTGGACCTCGATGGCAACCCAATTCAGAAGACGGAGTGTGAGGTCCTCGGTGAATTGGATGTTAACGGAAAGGAAGTCACTATCAAGCGAATCTTCAAAGAGATCTGGACCAAGAAGCGCGGGTCTGAGGAGGCTGTGTTTTCCGGCAATGAGCAATTGTTCTATTACAATGACGTGCCGCTGAAAGCTGGTGAGTACCAGGCTAAGATCAATGGGCTCATCGATGGGGAGATCTTCAAGCTGATCACCAATGTTCTCTATTTCAATACCAACAACAGCAAATGGGGATGGCAGCAACGCAGGAAGATCCTGGTGGATATGGCTGGCGCGATCGATGACGAATCCCTACTGGCAACTGACAGCCGATTTGCTTCGCTGGTGGCTCAGCTCCAAAACGTTTCCCTGGCTGAACTCAAGAAGACGATCGCTGCGAAGAAAAAGAAATTGAAGGATGAGCTCGACATGATCCCGGTCCGGGTCGATGAGTTATCCAGGAGCCTTCCCAAACCACTGGACTGGATAACCATCAAAAGCGATATCCATTACCATCAGGCCGAAGTGAAGGCCATCGATGAGATCCTGGCTGACAAGTCCAAGAAGTCCGATGCTGATTTTAAGATCCTCCAGGACCATCAGCGCAAGGTATACGAGCTGCAGAGTAAGAAGGATCGCCAGTACTACGCAGTGAAGGAGGTTTATGATCGCCAGCTGCAGGATGCCGGCAAGGATCTCCGTAACAAAAAGTCCGAACTGCTGGATATCGACCGCCAGCTGACTTCCAAAACACAGTATCTCACATCAATTTCAACACGAATAAAGGATCTCCAGACTTCCATCGACAAAAAGCGTCAGGAATGGGCGGCGATCAATTCCGAGACCATCAAAATTGATGAGCACGTTTTTATCTGCCCCTCATGCAAACGGGCACTCGATCCGATCGATATCGATGACAAGCGCAACCTGCTGGAGGCAAACTTTAATGATGATAAAGCAAAGAAGTTGTCAGGCATCCAGATCATCGGTAAAAAGCTTTCCACCGAATTGTCCGGGCTGGAAAGTGAGGTCGAAATTTACAAAGCCGAAGTCGCTTCCCTGACAAGTCAGAAGGCCAGTGTCGAAGCGGCGATCACAACCCTCGTCCATCAGGAGCAGCAGACACCACAGCCTTTGGAAACCTTTCTCGATGCGGACAACACCTATCAAACCATTCTTAAGGAGCTTTCCGAACTCACCGCAAAAACTCCTCAGACAGCAACGCCTGATAATACTTCAGAGTTGAATTCAAAACAGCAACATGTCGGTAAACTGGATGAGTTAAAGAGACAGCTCGGTCTCAAAGATCAGATCGACAACGGCAATACCCGGATCGCGGAATTACAGAAGCAGGAAAAGAGCTATGCTCAGCAGTTGGCTGATCTGGAGTCCACTGAATTCCTCATCAACGAATTCAGCAAGGCCAAGATCGAGATGGTGGAATCCAGGATCAATGGCAAATTCAAAGTCGTTCGGTTCAAGATGTTCAAGACACTGATAAACGGTGGCGAGGAAGAGGCCTGCGAGGCCATGGTTGACGGCGTTCCGTTCTCCGATCTCAATACCGCTTCCAAGATTAATGCTGGGCTGGACATCATCAATGCGCTCTGTGAACACTACCAGGTACACGCTCCGATCTTCATCGATAACCGGGAAAGCGTCAGCGAACTTCTGCAGAGCGATAGCCAGATAGTAAACCTCATTGTCACACGCGGTCAGGCTGAATTGAAAGTAGCCTGATCACAAACCCATAATCATGAATCAACTCGTGAAAGAACCCACACAAAAACCCATTGAGAAAACATCTGAAAATGGCAATGTGCCCGCCGTGATCCAGGAGTCGATCGTGGATCAGATTTTAAACAAAGTGTCGAGATTTCAAACTGAGGGCGGTCTAATGCTTCCCGGTGACTATAGTGCCGAGAACGCTATTCGCTCCGCCTGGCTCATACTGCAGGATACGCTCGACAAAAACAGCAAACCGGTACTTCAGTCTTGTACAAGGCAAAGTATAGCCAATTCCCTGTTTGACATGGTGACCAAAGCTCTGTCAGTTGCAAAGAAACAGGGATATTTTATCGCTTATGGCAACGAGCTGGCCTTTGATGAATCCTACCTGGGTGCTATCGCGATCGCGAAAAGAACTGCGGATGTGAAAGACGTGTATCCCATGCCAGTCTATAAGGATGATGAATTCACTTACGAAATCAAGAAGGGCAAATTCCGAGTACTATCCCATGTACAGAATTTAGCAAACATTGCAAAAGACAAGCTGGTCGGCGCTTACGCTATCATAGAATACAATGATGGCAGAGAGGATTGTGAAATCATGTCGATGGAGCAGATTCGTGATGCCTGGAATCAAGGGCCAATTAAAGGGCAATCACCAGCCCATAAAAACTTCCCGGATCAGATGGCCATGAAAACGGTGATCAAACGTGGTTTGAAGATCGATATCGGATCCTCCGATGACAGCAACCTTTTTGTTAACCGGCGGGATCCGGTATCTGCGCATATTCAGCAAGAGATAAACGCCGGCGCTAACCGCAAGACTATGTCGATGCCTGAACAGACTCAGGACGTCGAGGCAATTGCCGAGGACGCTTCTGTCGATAAAACAACTGGTGAAGTTTTCACCCCTGATGAAAAGGTTTCAGAGAAACAAGTGAATGGAAAAGCTTCCACTCAAACCCTGGGCCCTGGCTTCTGATGAAACTGACTGTAATAAATAGCAATAGTGCAGGGAATGCGTACACCCTGGAAACCGAAACAGAGATCTTGCTCATTGAATGCGGTGTAGACTTCAAGCTTATTCAGAAGACGGTCGGGTTTAATCTGAACAAGATCGTGGGATGCCTGGTGAGCCATGAACACCAGGACCACTGCAAAGCAGCGGAGGCAATCGCTAAGAGAGGAATAGCCGTCTATGCTTCTGCTGGAACGATCAGCGAGCTTGGATTCAAACATCATTGCCTAAAACCAATCAAAGCGCATGAGGCTTTCAACCTTGGATCCTTCAGGATCTTACCCTTTGATGTGAAGCATGATTGTAAAGAGCCGCTCTGCTTTTTGATCGAACATCCTGAGTCAGGATTGATTCTCTTTCTCACGGACAGTTACTACGTGGAATACACTTTCGAAGGATTGAATAATGTGATTGTGGAAGCGAACTACTGTCAGACGATCGTGGATCGCAAAGTGTTCGAAGGTGTTTCTCCGCGGTTTCTTCGGAACAGAGTACTGCAATCCCATATGTCCATTAAGACGTGTAAGGAGTTCCTGCAGGCTAACGATCTCTCTCAGGTGAACAATATCGTCCTTATCCATCTCAGCGACAGCAACAGCGATGCAAAGCGCTTCCAGCGGGAAGTGATGGAACTGACCGGAAAGAATGTGCATGTGGCCGAACCCGGATTAACCATTAACCATTTCAATAAACAACCATTTTAACCCATAAAAATTCTGTCATGAACTTCATAATATTCGACGTCGAGACAACAGGGAGGCCGACCCGGGAACATCCAGTCACCCGTATGATTTCACTGGCCTGGACCGTCGCAGATATCTCTGGGAACATGATCAGCAACCATTATTATTTGATCAGGCCAGATGGCTGGAGCATCCCTAAAGATTCTTTTTGGGCGGATCACGGCTACACCCAAGCCGATAGTCTGGCCAAAGGTAAAAGCGCCGTCGAAGTACTAAAACTGTTCCTGGGAGATCTTCAGTCATCGAGTTATCAAATTGCACACAACATCGCCTACGACATCAGGATAATTAATGCCGAGATCGATTACGCGAAAATCCAGTTCGAAAAGGCCTTGAATAGGATATGTACCATGTATTCCAGCAGCAGGTATTGCAATTTGAAAAATGCAAAAGGCGGCCTGAAGCCTCCGACGTTATCAGAATTGTATTCGTTTTTGTTCAAAAAGGAACTGGAGAATGCACATCATGCAGGCCACGATGTAAATAATTGCAAAGACATATTCTTCGAGCTGATGAGGCTCGGAATCATCAGAATCAATAGTGAAGAAATACTTGTGTGAAAGAGCAGGATCAATACTTCCTGGGCCGTGACATCTATTCCATCGTGAGAAAGGGAAGGCTATATGGAAGCAAAGGAGATCGGGTAACTGTTCAATGGAGGAGCGGTCACGTTTGTTGCGTGGTCAGCGAAAATGGGTACCGCTTCCCTGTTGTCCAGGAAGACCTTGTCCTGAAAGTTGAAATCCAACCACCGAAAGAAGAACCACCATCCATCCTACCAAAAGTACCACTCAAAAAGATCCGGAAAACGAATGCTCATCGACCATTAGATGATTCATTATCCCTTTTTTAAGTCATCAATCTTAAAAAAGTTATATGGGCCAAGTTTCTATTCAAAAAGTCAAGCTGATCAAAGGAGAACGGCTTGCAGTCAGCTATGAAGTAACTCACGCTGATAAATCTCACTCATCGCTCTCTGAAGAAAGAGACACGCTCGCTCACTCCGATCTAAAAGCAGCCATTCAAAGCCTCGCCCTCCACCTGGCTGTAATCACCGACCAGGTGACCGTCAGGACCAGCAAAGCTGAAGGCGCCCTTGATCCTTTCATCGTCACTGGCTATTCACGCGCAGGCGCTGATGAGGGTGAAGGTGTAACTATTACCGGTTACAAACTTTTACCCAACGGACAGGCATTCAACTTCAACGCTCCATTCACACGCCTGGATCCCGGAGACTCTGGCGGTTATTATTTTCTCACCAAGTTAGTTGCAGACCTCGAGCTGGCCGACACAGAAGTGCTGGCTTACCTCGATGGTTCCAAGAAGGCTCCAGATCCTCAGCTGCAGTTATTTCCAGAGGAAGGTTCAACAAATCAAAGCCAGTCGGATGCGGATGACACCGATGAGATAGAAGACGAACCGAAGAGGCCAGCCAAAAAAAGAGGACGTCCCAAAAAAGATTCCTGATCATGACTCCGACACAAAAAGAACTGATTGACTATCTCTTGGAAGGAATGTACCTGATGCAGAAAGTTCGTGCAAACGGATCCTCAGCATACAAAGTATATAAGGGCAACCAGATACCGGTCAGGTATTTCTCAACGGACACAGTGGCCTTTCTTAGAAATGGTTTGCTCAAAACAGACAAGCGACGCCGAATGACCCTTAACCTCAGCCGAGTGCGGATGCTCCACGGCGGATCATGGATCAAGAAACGCTACTACTCATTAAAATCAAAATAACATCATGGGCCTCAAAATCTTCAACGCCGAAACCTCTCCAAGAAGCCGAATGTCCAGTACCGAACCTGGTATCGGCATCGATTACAAATCCGGTTCATTCCGGTTCAATAAATCCGGTGCCGATCTGCTGGGATTAAAAAAAGACTCCCAGGTTCAATTTGCCCAGGATGACGAGGATCCAAAGAAATGGTTCATCACTGTTCCCAAAGAGAGCGGCTTCATGATAAGGATCAAAAGTAATGGCTCGTTCATATTCTCCAATGCGGGAGTAGCTCGTGAAATACTGGCTAGTGGTGGAGCTCCGGCCGAAAAGAGCGGCCGAATAATTCTGTTGGCTAAGTCCATTAAAATGGGAGGCCTTGTATGGTGGCCCCTGGATCTCTCTCAGCTCAAGAAACGCAAGCAATGAGAATTCACAATGCCCTCACCGAAAAACCGCAGACCGTCTGGACCGGAGTAATGCTGATCATCCTAAAGGAGAACTATGAATCCATGACGGACCTCGAGCTGGGCAATACGATCGGCGTCAGTAAAGGATCTGTACGTCAGAAGATGTTCGAGCTCGGAATTCGCCGGCCATTTGTCCCGAAGCCTAAGGCGCCGCGTAAGCTGCCACAGAAGACGATCGAACAGCAGGCAGCCCACCAGAAGAAAAAAGAGGCTGAAAAGGTGAACCGGACGAACGAGCAGATCAAGTCTCAAAGCAGGATGAGGGAGAATGCGCTGAAGGTGACCTCCAGGCAAGTCGACTACACGCAAAAGAGAATGATCAAGGTCGATGGTAAGACCTGGATCTATGTCGATGGTAAGACCTGGATCTATGTCGAGCCTGGCCAGGATGAGGATGCCTTAAAGAAAAAATATACAAGAACTTATTCGAAAGGACAACTGGACAAAATCGCATACTGATGACCATCACCGAAACTTCCAAAGGGTTTGAAATATCCTTTCCGTACGACCACACCAAGGTTGCCGCCATTAAAAATATTCCAGGTGCCTGGTTTAACAGTACCATGAGAACATGGAATGTTCCACGTCACCGCAGCCGGGAAATTGACAATCTGAAGCGTCGCTTTGGTGTCAGCACCCTCAGGAGTGCTGAGGTGATGCTGGAAGAACAGTATGACCAGATTCCTGAATTGCCTGCACTAACTATGGATCTTAAGTCTGTAGGCCTTATTCGTCCGCTATTCTCTTTCCAGGAGCCTGGCGTCGCATATTGTCTGGAGAAGAAGAAAACAATCATTGGCGACCAAATGGGCCTGGGCAAAACCAGTCAGGCAATTGCAGCGGTATTGGCATCTCAAAATTTCCCATGCCTGGTTATTTGCCCTTCCACCCTTAAACTCAACTGGCAGAAAGAATGGAATGACGTTGCCGGTCGACGGGCTTTGCTACTCAATGACAAAGTGAAAAACACCTGGCAAAAATATCAGGAGGCCGGATTCATTGATGTATTTATCGTCAATTTCGAAAGCCTGAAAAAATACTTTGTCGCTGCAATCCGAAAAGAGAAAGACGAATCCCTGAAACTAAGGCACATCATCTTCAAGGAGGCGTCAAAGATGTTTAAATCGGTCCTAATCGATGAGAGTCACCGGTGCAAGGATGGGACGACACAGCAGGCAAAATTTGTTATGGGTCTCACCAAAAACCGTGAAATGGTTTTGGAACTCACAGGTACCCCGCTCGTTAATAAACCAAAGGATCTAATCCCTCAGCTCATCATCCTGGACAAACTGCAGGAGATGGTATCACACCTGCCTGATATCACCGGTAAGGACAAGAGTGGCTATCGCAGATTTCTCGATAGATACTGTGAAGGTGGCAGTGGAGCTGCGCACCTGAAAGAATTGAATTACCGACTGAACAAGATCTGTTTTTACCGCAGAGAAAAGTCTGAAGTCCTGAAAGATCTCCCGCCCAAATCCCGAAATGTGATCTTATGTGATATCACCAACCGGGAGGAATATGACAAAGCCGAAAATGAATTTGTAAAGTACTTGAGGGAAATAAAAGGTTGTGACGAAGCCACCATCCGAAGAAAACTTCGCGGAGAAGTGATGGTGCAAATGGGCATTTTAAAACAGATCTCCGCCCGCGGCAAAATGGAAGCCGTCCGCGAGCATGTGGAGGAGGTGCTGGAAAATGGAGAGAAGCTCATCCTGTTCTGTCACCTCAGAGAGATCGTTGCAAATCTCAAATCCTACTACCCTGATGCGGTGACCATCACCGGCAGTGATACCATGGAGTCAAGGCAGTTATCTGTAGACCGCTTCCAAAAGGATCCAAAGGTGAGCCTAATTATCTGCAGCCTGACAGCAGCAGGGGTCGGTATCACGCTGACAGCAGCTTCCCGTGTTTCATTTGTGGAGTTTCCCTGGACGTTTGCCCTATGCGAACAGGCCGAGGATCGTGCCCACAGGATCGGCCAGCACGATAACGTCACCTGCAACTACTTCTTGGGTGAGAATACGATCGATCGTTTCTGTTATTATGACATTATTCAAAAAAAGAAAAGCATTGCGCAGGCAGTAACCGGCGCCAGTGATGATGTACATGAAGAGATTATAGACCAATTGCTTAATCTGTTCAATCAGAAGTGATGGAAGAAACAATTTTAGAATGTCGGATCAGCGTGGGATCAATACGCCTCCTCAAGCTGTATCGAAGCAGGATGATCTTCGGAAAGGAGTTCAAAAAGCTCTTTCGAAACATTTCATGCGGCTATGCAGCCCGTCCCGATGTCCGCGAGTTTGTTCTCTGCAGAGACAATCACCAATGCCGGAACTGCTGTTCCTCCACCGATCTGCAAATAGATCATATCATTCCGGTGGCTTCAGCGACTCAATGGAAATATCAACATATCAACACCTTGGAAAATCTCCAGGTGCTCTGTAAATCCTGTAACATATCCAAAATCGATCACAGAGATGGCCAGGCCCGTTAAAAAAGGATTGAAATATTTCAACATCGACTGCGTCCAGGAAGATAACCTGAACTACGTCGAGGCCAAGCATGGCATCCAGGGATACGGGATCCTGGTAAAGCTCTGGCGGAAAATATATATGGTTGAAGGGTACTACACTGAATGGAACGAAAAGAATCTGTTTCTCTTCTCACGTGAAATCGGGGTCGGTACTGACCTGATCACTGAGGTTGTGAACAGCTGTTTCCAGGAAGGCATTTTCGACAAACCGATGTTCCAGGAACATCAGATTCTGACCTCACGCGGCATCCAGAGAAGGTTCATTAAAATCGTAACGGAAGCCAAGAGGAAGGACCATGAAATTGTCGAAAAATACCTGATTTCAGAGTTAACTCCCGAAAATCATGAGTTTCCTCCGGAAGAAACCCCGAAAATTCCGGAATTAAGTACACAAAAGAAAAGAAAGGAAAGAAAAGTAAAGGAAAAAAAGAATTCTAGCGGAGCTGTGCCGGCAAAGCCGACACGGGCAAAAAAAGTTGTTAAAGAAAAAATTCCTGAACCGTATTGGCAGGAGCTCGTGGATGTCTACTTCGAATTCGTCAAAGAAAAATTTGTTGATCCCCCGCTGTTCGCCGACCAGGATCCAAAACATTTCAAAGCTGTACTGCAAAAACTGAAAAAACGGGCTGCCGATCAAAAAAAACATTGGACTGCGGAGACGGCGCCAGCAAGACTGCGCGTCTTTCTAAACCACGCTTTTAGCGATCCGTGGCTGGCTAAGCATTTTTTGCTAAAAAACCTTAACGAAAAGTTTGAAGCGATTGGCCGGGATGTCGAGAAAATATCAGCCCTGGTCAAACAGCAAACGTCTATGGATCCCGAGACAGAAATCCAGCAGCTCTATGAGCGCTTCCAAAACGGAAAACCCAATGAGCTCTGCATTGCAGAAGCACACTACGACTTCCTGAAATTGAAAGGCATGGTCAGAACCAACAAAGGTCACCTGCAGCAAGGTTACGATCGTCGCATGAAAAGCTTAACGGGCAGCAACCAGGCAAAGGATCTTCGGCTACTGCAGGACTACCAGATAGACTCAAAAGCAGCATCAGCAACTGATCCCGAATTCCCGAAAACCGTGAAGCGAATTGTGGTACTCGAGTACTTCTACCTGCTGGAAAAAGACAATATCAAAACCGTATTCCATGAACAAGCAGTATAAAATCCTGATCGGTATCGATCCCGGCGTCAATACGGGCCTGGCGGTATATAGCCGGCCACTCAGAAAACTCGTCAACATTCGAACCGTGTCGATACTCAAAGCGATGGCCATGATCAAGAGTGACCAGATGATCCCGCTGCTCCGTCAGAATCTGGTCTTCGTGAGGATAGAGGATCCGCGCCAGGTTAAATACAAAACAGATCCTGAAAAAGCGCAAGGAGCAGGTTCTGTGAAGCGTGACGCCGCAATCTGGGAAGAATTCTGCACTAACGAAGGAATTCCCTTTGAAATGGTCCGCCCGAACAAACGACTCACCAAATTCACAGCAGAACGGTTTGAACAATATACCGGCTGGAAAGAAAAAACAAGTACCCATGGACGTGATGCCAGCCTTCTTGTCTTTGGCTTTTAACTCCAATCCAATGAGAATAGATCTGATGATCAATGGGAAAACCGCACAGTCCTGGGATATCCCGGAGGATAACATCGACATGACGCAAGGCTGGGATATGCAGACCCGACATGATCACCGCAAAGGTGTGATCAACCGCTGGGTCAAATCGATGAAAATCGCTTATGTCGATTTGTTGGTTCAGATGAAAGGTAAAGCCTGGTTCGAAGTAGTCCTGGGCAGCAAAGCAAACACCCTGGAGATATCCGAACAGGAGATGGAAGAATTTGAATTGTTAACTGAGCACATCATCAAACAACCATGAGCACCCCCACCAAGGAAGAAATACTCCGCAAGCACCTCAGCGTTGACCACGCCCTGGATAGTGGGATGCACTTCACCCATGACCTTATTTACAAGGTTATGGACGAATGGGCCGAGATCGTATCCAAAGAACGAGAGAAGGCAGCGTATGATAAAGCCATTGATGATTTGACAAAGATTGCACTTCATCTTATAAAACTTAAATATGAATCCGAATAGCACAGAACAGAACCAAGCATGGGTAAATATTTCTCACCAGGACAATTGCCTTATAGTTGAGTTTACGAAAGGACAGGAACGATGGCTGGAGTTGATCGCGGAACATCTGCCGATTTTGGTAGCATCCGGAGAAACTGAAAACTTCGATCATGTTACAGAAGAGGGATCGGTATTTAAAAACTGTACCCGGTGTAGAATTAAATGCTTTCGCGATCAAGTTGATTTCTTTTTTGACGCAGCCCAAAAACTATTAAGGCAAAGCATACAAAAATCTATTAATCACACCGACAATTAATACCAAAATGAGCAATTCAAAACAGAACCAGCCGGGAGTTCCTCAGGAATTGATTGACAAGTGGTGGCAACAAGGGATTGATAATTTCCTTGACCCCGAAAGCTATGTTGAAGGCCGAAAGGCTACATTTCTTGAAATCGGAAATCCCACAACAAACACAGCAGGGGGGAAGCCGGATCTTTACAAGACAATTGGTGATGCCTTTGATGCGGGTATGATTCGGGCGCAACATCTAGCAGACTGGATTCCGGATAAAGAAACTTACCTGAGTTCACTGCTATCCCACCCAGCGCAGCCTGAACCACAGGAAGGGGGAAAGGATGTAGCTATCCGGGACGCCTATGATGCAGGGATGAAAAGTAAGGCACAAACGTATCTGGAAATTAACACCCCGGAAAAACAGCAGGATGCAAATTTCAGGGAATCACAAAGACGTTTAAAATATTTTGAAGATTATGCGACAGACTAACCCTTCCCTTCAATGTTCGGTTTGCGGCCAATGGAAAAGATTGGTTGACAAAGAAACTGGAATGCAACGATTTTATTCCTGCTGTTTTTATGAAGGAATTGAAATAGTTCATACCAAACAAATATGCACTGACTGTTGTGAGGCCGGATGCCCGGACAAGGCAGCGTATTTATCTGAGCCCCAACCAGGGAAGCCGGAACCTGAAGCTAATCATGTCGGAACTTTCCATTTCGACGATACCGATACAGGTTCCGGGACTTTTGCGCATCAAGCAAAAGTAATTTCCGGGCAACCAGAAGGGCAAGGCTAATGCGTCTTTAGCCACACCTTCACATCCTTGACCATTGGGCCAACTGCTTTGACTGCTTCTTTGAGTTTGGCTTCAGTGCAGCCAAGTTTTTGGGACCAGTCGCGAAGTTCCCAGGGTTGATTCACATTAATGCGGATATCATCTTGCTTGCCGGTGTTTGAAAGGTCGTCTGCCATAATCGTGAGGTTTCTCCGAATTTACCAAATCCTGTGAAAAAAGTGTGGATATTTCAGAAGGTGCAATCAGCCTGAGCCACCTCTTCCAATTACACTGAAAGGAATCCCAGTTGATAACCGGACTGTCCGATAGCGCTCCAACAAATCCAGGATCTCTCCACACCACAGTGCACCCATTATCAAAATCCACGGTGCGAAAATCAATGCCTGCGTATTCTCTCAGTGTGGAAGCGAATTTATATACGTCCCCCAGCCATCGCCCTGCCTTATCCCTTGGCACATGGGTCAGCAGTTCACTTTCCGGATTGGTATCATGGATGAGGATCCGCCCACCCGGCTGCAACGCTGCCAAACTATTTTCAAAATCCCGCTTCACCTGGTCAGCATGATGAAGGCCATCTATGAAAATTAAATCATACTTCAACACATTGATCTTAAAGAACTCATCCGAGGTACCTTGATAATTCGCTTGAGCTGCCGGGTTAGGGTCTACTCCGATCTTAAAGCGGACATTGATCTTGTCAAAATTGGTTTGCCGGTTGCTCACGCCTATCTCCAGGTAGGACATGGCACCAATCTCGGCAGCCAGATGATTCAGTAAATCAGTATGGTTGTTCATAACAGTTTGAGTTTTTTATAGTGTTCCAGTCTTGCCTTACGTTTATCAGTGGCCGCCAGGTGAGGTACATGAAGGAACTCATGCCGGCAGGTGTAATCCCAATTAGTGAGGTGGGTGATGGGATATTTCCAGTTAGCATATGCATAGCTGATCTGGTCACGGTAGCAACCAATGAGCAATTCCTGGTACCACAATTCCGCAAACTGGATGGTTTCCTCAGTCTTCTCCCTCATCATGATCCCGGATGCCGCCATTCCATTGTGTGGAGGCAACCCCAGTGCGCGGTATAATTCCACCTGCTTTCGGATCACGCTCTCCTTATCCCTTTTATTGCGGATACAGGCCTCAGCTTCCTTGTACACGCAATCACGTTTGGGATGTTGCAGCAACGTCATCGGAGAGCGAAATCGCTTCATCCATTCGTCAAGGTCGCAGTTGATAATAAAACTTGCATCAACCCATATACTGCAATGATCTTCAATGAAAAGATGGAACATGATCTTGTAAAGCTTCGAGGTACGTCGCGGGCTGCCGACATGCGGAGACTTGACTATTTCCCATACTCTACTCATCAGGTCCTGATCGGTGAAGCAGACATACCTCCACCCTGGGGTGACCACCAATGGTTCCTTCAAATCATCGTACGCTCCAAAAATTGCGGTGTAAATAGTGGGCATTAGATCAAATGGCTTTTATCGTGATGGCCCTGCAAAAGCCGATAACCATGCCACACCATCAAACCATCCATTCTGAGAATTTGATAGTTCGCAGCTTTCAGTCTTCGCCAGTAATCAGTATCAATGCCCAAACACTTACCGGTCTGGGCAAATGGAACATGGCGCCACACTTTCTTACTGATCAGCATCAGAAAGCCGCTCACATTGGAATGCACTTCCGTGGTCCGGTAAAGGAATTCCTTCATGCGTTCGGCTGTCAGCATATGGGAACGCATGTCTGAGTCCTCGCTGATTACCTTACCCACCAGCTGGGGACTGGACGGATGGATCCTGTTGGTGTAACAGGTTAGCATGCCGGCATGGGGAAAACGAATGGCATAGTCATGCAGGATCTTACCGGCATCAGGAGTCAGCAGCTGAACATCGTAATCCATCAGGCATGCCCAATCGCCATCATCCACCATTCTCATGGTTTCATTGTACGCTCTACCCAGGTTCTTGTCCAGCGCATAAGGGATCATGATGTTAACCTTCATACATGGATTTATCGGGGTAAAGCATTTGCAGAAGTATCCGGAAGTCTGGAGTAAAACCCTGATCGGCCACAGAGAAGTAAGGGCGATCCTTTAACATCGAAAACAGCTCATCCACACTGTGCTGCTTATTGATTTTAAGATCTGGATAATACTCTCCCTCAATTCCATTCATGTTGCAGTACAGCGATTTGATACAGAAACCATTCTTCTGGTACCAGGGAGCAGTGCTCACAGACCGAAGGAACCAATCCTTTTTGTAGACGATCGGGCAATGTGTGTCGAAGTTGTTGCCTGTCCTGGTGATGCCCAGCGTATTGGCCAGCGTCTTGACATAGTTATCATTCACCTTCCTGTTCGAAAGGGATTCCTGCAGAGAGCATTTGTAGTGATAAGTATCTGGGGCGAACGGATCCAGAAGGAAGTGATCATCATTAAAAAACAGGAACTCGTCACTTACCCGTTTGTCCCGGCAAGCCATATCGATCTTGCGGAAGATGTTGGCCTCCTTTTGTTCGCGGGAGTCATTGTCTGAAGCCGCAAGGTGAATGACATTCTTTAGAAAAGCAGGTTTTTGGCCTACGATAAACACATTTTCAACGTCATTCACGTACTGCTCGATACTTCTTAAACAGTACCTGAGTTCCAAATCTTGGTGTAAACTGCCTTTTCCGAGTGGAATGACGACATCCATGAATCAAAAATGCACTATTTGATACAAATTATCTCAAATAAATTACATTTGATTGCGCACTTTACGCTTTACAATGGCACGACTTAAAAGGAAAGACCCCCGCAATCGCAAGAAACAGCAGACAGAATTTCTGGAAAAGCTGGAGAAACTGGCAAATGTCACTCAGGCATGCAGATTTGCTAAAGTGTCGCGCCGGACTATCTACAATTGGCTCGACACAGACCCTGACTTCAAAGTGAAATATGATGAATCAGTAAAGATTGCTGTGGACCTGCTGGAGGACGAAGCTGTTCGCCGGGCATATGCGGGAACGAAGGAACCTGTTTTCCAGGGTGGAAAGAAAGTTGGGACCATCACCAAATATTCCGACACGCTGCTGATCTTTTTACTCAAGAAAAGGAAGCCAGACATTTACAAAGATGTGATCCACACAGAAGTGAGCGCTCCCGGTGGTGGTCCGGTTCAAACAGAATCAGTGAACACCGTGGTTCTCTCCAATGTGGATTACGGCAAACTTCCGACGGCCATCCTGGATGAAATACTCAAAGCCCGCATCGAGGTGCAAGATTAAATGACTCAGCCACTCTACCTGGATGCCGAGAAGGCAGCTGCAGAGAGATGCAAGCGGGAAGGTGGACTCGCATTTTTCGTAAAAGAGTTTTGGGATATCATAGTTCCTAACCCATTGGTGTGGAACTGGCACATGCAGGTTCTCTGCGATGAGATCCAGGAGTGCGATGAGCGGGTCTTCAAGAGATTACCCAAATTCCACGACCTGGTGGTGAATGTGCCTCCTGGTACCTCGAAGACAAAAATCCTTTCCATCTTATCAACGGCATGGGAATTCGCCCGCATGCCTGGCATCAAGGTATTCGTAGGATCTTATTCCGACAGTGCTGTGTCAGGGATAGCTGACGAGATCCGGATGGTAATGAAATCGCCTAAGTATCAACTGTGGTTTCCTCACACCCGGATCCGGAAGGACAAAGATTCGCTGCACAACTTCAGGACCACGGCCAATGGAGAATTCTATGCATTCACCGTGGGAGGTACACTTACCTCCAAGCATGCTGATATCCTGAAGATCGATGATCCGCTCAACCCTAAGGAAGCAGCATCAGAAGCATTACTGGAGTCTACAAATCACTTCTTCAGTAAGACACTGCCCACACGTAAGGTCGATAAGAAGGTCACACCCATCTACCTGATCATGCAACGCCTGGCTGTCAATGATCCCAGTGGAGTGATGCTGGAAAAGAAAGGCAAGGGTGTCAGGCACATCTGTTTACCAGGTGAGCTTTCCAAACATGTGAGCCCTGCTGAATATGCTTTGAACTACACCAATGGTCTGCTGGATCATCTCAGGCTCGATACCAAGGACCTCGCAGAATTAAAAATAGATCTGGGCCCTGATGGCTACGCCGGCCAGATCATGCAGACACCGGTTCCTGAAGGCGGTCTCATCTGGAAGGACACTTACTTCACCATCGTTCCAGATTATGACTTTCCGGATCCCAAGTGGGCAGGCGTCGAGGCCTATGGAACAGACTGGGATACTGCTTACACAAAGGACGAGGTGAATGCAGCCTCAGCATTCATCACCTCATTCAGGTACCGGCGTAAGATCTACCTGGACCAGTTTGATTTCCGTTGGCTGGAATTCCCTGAGATGATCAACTGGATGAAACTACAGGTTGCCCCGCATTACATTGAGAAAAAAGCATCAGGGAAATCAGCGAAGCAGACACTTACCCGCTATGGCGTGATAGCCATTGAGGTACCAGTGCCAGGTGGCGCTGATAAGATCGCCCGCGCAAAGATGGCCACACCTGTCGGAGCTGCCGGCATGCTGTGCATCAGAAGATCTATCGCTGAACGGTTCATGAATGATTCCCGGCAAGGCGTTTTATTCTTTCCCAAAGGAATGTATGCCGACGTGGCCGACGTCTTGGCTCAGGTTGTTGCCAGGCATAAAGGCGGAGGTACCAGGGTTATGGGTTCCGAGTCTGAGCAGGAGGATGCTTTTGATCCGCTGGAGGAGTTGGACTTTTGAAATTTAATCGGGCAGCGGCCAAATTTCTATAGTAACTGAGCTGTCTGTTGTTTTTTCCTCCGCGACTTTGATGCCTTTTGGCTGCGCCCCCGGTCCCGAAAAAATTGTCATTGGATAAATCGCAATCCCACGAGCTGTCAAGAAATCGTTTATTTGCGTTACCACCGTAGAGTTAGCATTAGGCGAGCTTTTAACTCCGGCTTTATTGATTACGTATCCGTTAGTTTTTTCAAGTTGATCTAATAATTTCCCGAATTGAAAAATCTGATCGGCGCTAAGTCGCCTATCATTGTACACAGGCCCAATCTGGTTATTGTTGCCGACGATAGGTGCATTATTCTGCACCCCCACTGGTGCCTTGTTGTAAACCTTTGGCTTGCTAATTATCGTCGGTATTTTGGACACCGTAGTTTTCTCGGAACGAGTATTTGGATGAGTCTTTAAAAATTCTTTAATGATCGCTTCGCGCTCAGCCTCCGTCGGTGGAAGCTTAACAGGTTTTGGAATACTGTCATGGATAAATACAGTGTCACAACTGTAGAGCTCATATTCACCATACCTTACTCCATCACCATTGCAACCTCTAATAACATTTATCAAGAAAAAGATTGCAATAAGGGTTAGAATGGTAAACCACAGATATGGGTATGTTTTTTTTATTTTCGGGTCACTCCCGACTTGATTCTCAAAAGAATGCTCTGCCATAAGAAAGGGTTTTGGGGTAGCCCAATATAACGAAAAACCCGCCCTGAAAAGAGCGGGTGCATTAAATCTGCTGTTTACCTGAGAGATTAAAAGGTATCAAATAAATACAGTAATTATCAAAAAGATTATATTGCGCGTAAATCCTCTCATTTATGCGCTACAAACAGGTCACTGAAATCCTCCTTCAGGCGAAAGACGCTATATATAAACTTCTCGATCACCCCGACGATACGCATCACCGACTCAAAATCATCACCAACCTGCAAAGAGATGCCACCTACCTGTCTCTGATCACCGGCATCGGCGATGTCGAGCAGTCACCCCGGGAAGCACCTGGCCCGGCCACGACCATTGGAGGCGAACCGATCACCAGGACCACCAAGGTCACTCCGGATGACCTGGAACCATCCAGAGAACGTGTGGAGGTGCTGCGCAGAAAGGTGGAAGAGGCCTACCGTGACTTCCCATACCTCGAGGATAAGCGCATCATGAAAGAATATGAGGACACCGTGATCCGCGGAGTGGCAAAGAAAGCGAAGATGAAGGTGACCAGGGAACAGCCAGAGATCATTACCATTTCATTCATTGGTGAAATCAAGAAAAACATCGAGCTGATGGAAAAGGATAATATCGAAAGACAACAGCAGCGGGTCAGGGATCTACAGCATCCTGACGTACCAAATTTGAAAATCTCTCCAGGTGCTCTCATGGCACCGCCAGAACCGGGGGCAACCGAAATCGGTCCCGATGGCAGGACATACCGAGTTGGCGATGATGGGACCAGGACGCCGATCACCGAAGAAATTACCGGTGACGACTCAGGTGAAGCGTTACCCGCAGAAACGGAAATAAAGTCCAACCCGGACGCTCCTGCCAAAGCCGACAAGTCTCTCGAAATTAAAACACCGGGCTCCAGGAAAAGAGACCCCAAGTGATCTCTATCACCATTGAAGGGAAGGCCTACCAGCTTCCCGCATCCATAATGGATATCACACTGCAGGACCGGATCGATTTCGATCAGAAGTATGGAATGAAACTCAGAGGCCAGCTTAAAAAGATCATTGAAATGCGCGATGGTGTTGACCGTGAAATGGAATTCACCTCATACCACTTCGAACTGGCCACCAAAACACTTTCCTTTTTTGGAAAGGTTCCCCTGGATGTGGTGGAGAATACCAACATCACCGATGTCCTGAGCATGTACCACACTTCTGTGCGCATGATCACTGATGAGATTGATTTCAGTGACAAGGAATTCAAGCTCCAGCTGGAATTCAAATGGGAGGGCGACACCTGGTGGATTGCGCCTCCTGTATTAAAACAGGACAGCGCTATGAGCTTCGGAGAATTCATCCAGGCAAAGCAGGTTGTGAAGAACATGTACAAACTGGGAGATCAGAAATACGCTTCCCTGCTGCCTCTGGCCTGCGTGTATTTCAGGAAGAAAGGGGAAGAGTTCAGTGATGAATTGCTTGTAGAAGATGGACCACGGCAGCAGCTGCTGAAAAGTCTGCCGCTCCAATATGCTTTGCATGTTGGTTTTTTTTTGAACAGTTGTCTTCATTCCTGGCTATTAACATACCGCTCTTCCATCCCGGAGGTGACGGAAAAAGCGAGCCAGAATTAAAGAGGCATTTCGATCAGTGGGAGTGGGTAAATGCCTTATACTTCATTGCTGAGAGCAAGGTATTCGACAGATCCAATGGAAAGACAAGTATCGATAATGCGAAGTGCGCAAAGTTGTTTGAGGTCCTGATATATGCGAGCGAAAAGAAATCCTTTGAAAGAGCGGAAGCATCCGTTTACAAACGAAAAACAAAAGCATGACAGAATTATCGATATACGGCAAGAACGGCTTCTTTCACAACATCGTGAAGGCCTCCGCCATCATAAAGGGGAATTATGCCGTCCTCGAGAAGGGTGCTCATGATCTCAACATGAATAACCTGCTGAGCAACCTCGAACTTCCCAAGGAAAAATACCCAGGCGTGTTCTGTTTGCCACCGGTCAGCGAGGTGCCCGGATCCACCGCTCAATGGGAAACCTTCAACTTCAGAATACTGTTCCTATGCACCACATATTCTACAGGCGACAATAAAACAAAGCTTCCCGATCGCAACACCAACAGCTCCTTAGCCAAGATAGTTGGTGACTGGAATGCCATGAAGAATGTCGGACTGGCATTCATGCATGCGGTGGAAAAAAGGAAGCTGGAGGGTTTCAGACTTGTGCAAGGCACGCCGTGGAGAATTCCCAGAATCAGCATTGCTCAGAATGATAACGTCTCAGGAGTCATGCTGATGTTCAGTGCCCAGTTGTTTTCTCCTTGCGATTATTCCGATATCGATCTACCTGCGATCGCTAATCCTTTCGTTAACGAACAACCGACTTATCACTGATGCCAGTAGTACCAGGCATACCGGTAGCTGGCTCGACCTCGAGTATCAATGGTGAAAGGGTCACAAAAATTCCTATCACCCATATTGGACCCGAAGGGCCAGAAGGACCTCAGGGTCCGCAAGGAATTCAAGGCATTCAGGGTATCCAAGGCGAACAAGGGGAACAGGGAGAGCAAGGTCCACAAGGACTCCAGGGTGAGCAAGGTATCCAAGGCGAGCAAGGACCAACGGGTCCTCAAGGAGAAACCGGACCGCAGGGACTTCAGGGTGAGGTAGGTCCCACAGGTCTAACTGGTGCAACAGGTGCCACTGGCGACCAGGGTCCGACAGGCTTAACAGGAGCAACAGGTCCTGCCGGTCCCACCGGACCAGCGGGTGACACAGGTCCCCAAGGTGAGACCGGAGAAACAGGCGCTACAGGTGCGACTGGTCCTCAGGGTGAGCAAGGAGAAACAGGAGACACCGGTGCAACTGGACCTGCAGGCGCTGATGGTGGATTTGCACAAGGGCAAATTGGATACTGGGCACCGTTAGCCGGCACTACCGCATACCATGTTCTGATGTTTGGAACAATAACCCCAACCGGACCTGTAGCCAGAAACATAGCAAGCACCAATTATTTTACTGGTAAGGTGAGGATGGGTTTTGTTACTCCTGCAACAGCTACTCAGAATGCAGGCAGAAGGGCTGGCGTATTCTTTTGTTGGAGAGGAAATACCGCGGGAGCTGGGGGATTTGATTTTTACACTTCGATGGGAATGAGTAGCGCAACCTATCAATCCGATCAACAGGCATTTACAGGACTGTGTGGCATTACTTCCATAATAGCAGCAAACATTAATCCGTCTGCATTTATTAATGCAATAGGCTTAGCAAAAGAGCCCGGACAGAATAATATGCAGATCATTCACAATGATGGATCGGGTGGCGCTACCCTGATAGATTTGGGCGCAAACTTCCCTGCCAATACTGTCAATACGGATATGTATGAACTGAGACTATTGGCTGAACCAAATGGAAGTGGAATTTCCTACAGAGTGACCAGGCTGAACACTGGAGATGAGGCGACAGGAAATATTACCACAAACCTGCCAAGCAACACCACAATGCTTAGTGAACAGAGCTGGACCAGCAATGGAGCGGGAACGGCGGCGTGTGGAATTGATGTTCCATACGTCTATGTAAACTTGAAAATGCGGACCCTTAATTAAAAACAACCTTAAAAACGCTTAACAAATGGCACTCACTCAGTTTTTTAAACTCGACAACGGCAACGTGAAAATTGTCTCTCCTGGAGGTGGAACAAGATATGTTCCCGGGCAGGCATTCATCAGTCACAATGGTGCCGGTAGTGGCGTTAATGTAAAGTTCAGCCGGCCTGAATTTGATTTCAGTATCCCTGCCGGTGATTCTATTTCCGTTGACGGAGGCGAAAGCGTCTCAGAAACTGAAGAGATAGCGGAGGTACTCTCAACCGATCTTTTTTTTTTAGCTGAAGGGGGTGGCCCCGCAAGCGATCCAATCTACTTTTCCGAATCCTTTACAGGCGAAGGAACAGAGGGTGATCCGATTGACTTTGATTCAGCTACCCTTCAGGCAGCAGTTTCGGCAAACACAGATGTTGCTACATTAAAAACTATTGTCGGATCTGGAATCAGTGATGGCGATTCGGTGGTAGACACGCTGTCAGAGATGTTGTCGGTTTTTTCGACGTATTCTGAAGGAGTTGACATCGCCACTCAATTAGCAGGTAAAGCCGCTGCTTCTCATACTCATGCCACCTCAGACATTACCGGCTTCAATGCCGCTGCTTTGGCTGCTGCTCCTGCTGAGACAACGACTACAATTGGATCGGTAACCAATGGAGCAGCGGCGAAGACTACTCCGGTTGACGCTGATTCAATGGGACTGATAGATTCTGCGGCTAGCAATATTTGGAAGAAAGTAACCTGGGCGAATGTTAAGGCGACGCTTAAAACGTATTTCGATTCGCTTACAACCACATTCACAAATAAGAGGATCACCCAAAGGATAGGGACTACGGCCTCTAGTGCTACTCCGACTCCGGACGGTGATGCAAACGATCAGTATAATGTAACGGCACTCGCGGCAACGGCAACGTTCGGAGCGCCAACAGGAACGCCAACAGACGGGCAATCGCTGATAATTCGAATCAAGGACAACGGAACGGCCAGGGCAATATCCTTCAACGCGATCTATCGGGCTTCAACGGATTTCGCTTTGCCGACAACAACAGTATTGAGTAAAACCATGTATCTGCAATTCGTTTACAACGCTGCTGATACAAAGTGGGATTGTGTGGGCTATACAAACGGATTCTGATGGGAATAAGAATGTTAATGAACGGTTTTAAAAGGGCTGGGGTATCCCCGGTTCTTGCTGACGGTAACACTGTCGGGTGGTACAAAGCTGATGATCTGGCTACAATAACCAAAGACGGATCTAACAAGGTATCTCAGTGGAATGACTTCTTAGGATCAGGTAGAAATCTAACCGCAGGCAATCCGGATTTCACTCCTACGTGGAGCGCAACAGGGATATCGTTTGACGGAGCGTACAATTATATGGCGGCGACATTCACCCTTGTTCAGCCAGAGTTTGTGTATATGGTGGCGAGCAT
>Ga0193752_1000268_pt1 | contig 56771 bp, 51 predicted proteins | sample H1c1metaG_FD_144924 | JGI IMG/M metagenome (GOLD analysis project Ga0193752, IMG submission 144924) | Soil microbial communities from a riparian zone of the East river system, Colorado, United States - H1c1 | ecosystem: Environmental > Terrestrial > Soil > Riparian zone | place: USA: East River...
GTAAGCACCCGACCGACTACGTATTTACACGAAGTTAAATGATGTTTTTCTTTGTGAGAAAAAATCATGAAGCGTACGCAAGAACAAATGCAGCAGGCCATCAATGGGTGGCAGCAATCAGGACTAAGCAGAAAGGCTTTCTGCGAGCAACACAACATTGCTTATCAGACATTCAATTACTGGTGCAAGCGTGTTGGTGCTGAGCGGACATCAGGCTTCACAGAGATCAACGCCGAGGGCCTTCGGTCCAGCGGATACGAAGTAATCTTTGCATCAGGCACCCGTATGCTTTTTCAAGGAGAACCAACGGCGTCGTGGCTTCGTGAACTTCTGCGTTGATGTTGTCTATCACGCGTTTCCATCGCTGCTATCTTTATCGTGGCTCAACGGACATGCGCAAAGGGGCAGACAGTCTGTGCGGTTTAATCCGCAATGAGTTGGGTAAAGATCCTCTTAGTGGAGAGTTGTTTGTTTTCTTTTGTCGTGCGCGTAGGCGCGTGAAGATAGTCTTATGGGATCAAGATGGTTTTGCCTTGTATCAGAAGCGGCTTGAACGGGGTACGTATGAGATGCCGGAAGGAAGCGCCACTCATCAGCACATTACAGCAGAGGAGCTAAATTTTATCCTTTCCGGAGTGATTTTGAAAAAAGTAAAGCACAGACCACGTTATCAACATACGATCAACAACGCTTCCGCGGCTTAGATTATGTAATATCTTTGCATTGCAGTGAGCAACAAGGAAACCATTACCGCCCTTAGTAAAGAAGATTTGGTAGCCAAAGTGATGCAACTTGAGCATCAGGTATCGCTGTTGCAAAAGATGGCCTTTGGTCCCAGAAGTGATCGCTTTAAGTTACCCTTGGAATTGCCCGCTAATCAACTGTCACTGGGTGTTTTGTCAGAACCAGTCGCTGAGGTAGAAGTCAAGAAAACTACTGTTAAGGAACATGACCGCATTAAGGTAAAGGTCGAGCCAAGGAAACATCCAGGTCGCAACCCACTGCCATCCAGCCTTCGTCGGGAAGAGATTATCATTGAGCCTGCAGAGGATGTAACGGGCTGCACGCGGGTTGAAGATGAAATTACCGAAGTATTGGAGGTAACACCGGCAGAGTTTTATGTGAAGCGCTACGTGCGCCGGAAGTACATACGCCATGAAGGCAATGGCATCGCTATCGGAAGTCTGCCCAACAGAGCCATTGAGAAAGGCATGGCTGGCGCATCGGTGCTAAGCATGCTCATCATTGGAAAGTTTGTCGATCACCTGCCGATCTATCGACAGATCGCCATCTTCAAACGTGCGGGCCTTAATCTGCATTACAATACGGTGCTAGACTGGACTAATCAGGGATTAGATATACTGGTGCCACTATATGATCTTCTGAAAAGAAAGATATTATCAAGCTTCTATCTGCAAGCTGATGAAACGGGAATAAAAGTACTGGACAGCGAAAAGAACGGAAGCAGTCATCAGGGGTATCTATGGGCCTATCGGGACGTGATAAACAATCTGGTACTATTTGAGTATCAACGTGGGCGCAACAAAGAAGGTCCGGCCAAAATGTTGAAAGACTTCAGGGGATTCCTGCAGACGGATGGTTATGCAGCATATGATCAATTTGGTCAACGCGAAGGTATCCAGATGCTGCACTGCATGGCACATGCACGACGCTACTTTAAAGAAGCTGAAGACAACGACAAACAAAGAAGCGAGTATGCCTTGCTGGCCTTCCAGGATATCTATGAACAGGAGCGTGAGATGAAAGCCCTTACCATTGATCAGCGGCAGAAGCTCCGGCAGGAAGTAGTACTTCCTAAACTTGAAAAGCTTTATCAATGGATGATCGAGCAGCATCCAACTGTAACACCGAAATCACCAATAGGTAAAGCGTTGGAGTATTCCATGAAACGCTGGAAGCAGCTCACATTATTTACAACGGATGGTCGCCTTGAGATTGACAACAATAAGATCGAGAATGAAATAAGGCCGATAGCTTTGGGTAGAAAAAATTACCTCTTCGCAGGATCCCATGAATCGGCACAGCGCATCGCGATGATATATTCAATGCTGGCAAGTTGCAAGGCAAACGGTGTGAACCCGGCACAATGGTTCAATCTCGTGCTGGAGGAAATACCTAACCGAACCGTTAACAATATCGAAGACCTCTTACCTGCCAGATCCTAATACGCAGTTGGTCGGGTGGATACGAATACCCAACCCTCTTGGCTTCAGCAGTAAATTGATTTGAGTAACTCTCGAAATCCATAATTTAAAATGGGAAGGCACCGCCCTCCCATTATTGAACAACAGATAAATACTTACTGAAATGATTGAAGCCAAAGACCGCTAAAATTCAATAATTAACTTTGGCGAAATCTTTCAGAAAGTATTTATCTGTAAGCTTGAAATCATGTACCCAGTATCCACGATGACTCATCGTAGAATAACAATTTATCAACTATTTAAATAAATACCTAATACTCTCCTTATCTGGAATATATATTTCATCTTTTTTCAACGGGTGAATTTTGCTCGTATGCTCTGGCTCTATCCAGGGAAATTTCTGTTTGAAATGTTTTGTTAGGAGCGCAATTTCTCGGAGTCCTTTCTTTGTAAAAGTGAACTTACCATTTTTATACCTGAAGTTTCCCAAACTTTCCTCTAGTTTAATAGCTTGGGTAATTTTCGCAAATTCATATCCTAAATCGGCCAGTGGTTGGATATTTCCATCCGACTTAAGAATTTTAAGCAACAATAGCCTGTGATCTTCATTCATATTGATTGGACTTGAATATACGTGCCCTTGGAAAGGGTGCCATCTTCGTTTCAGTCTCGAACCAAAAGACTGGCAACGTGTTGTTCGGTGATCTTGCTTGGAAACATACCAGAGCTTCAGTCTGTTCGAAGCCTAAATGCAACCCTTTTTCCATTATATCTTTCGAAACGTTCTTTTCCATACCGCTCATCTGCTTCAGTTTGGCTTCCAAGATAGCCCCGCTGAACTTGTCAGAAATTGCCTTGTTGTAGATAAATTTTGCTTCGACCCTACACTGAGTTTCTTCGAGAATTGTTTGCTGACCTGCTTGCTGACAAACTATGGAAGTGATTATACAGTTGTTTGAGTTCAACAGGGGAATAAAATTACGATACGATTTTACGGTGTCGACTGCCGTCTTTCCTGAACCAATAAAGTCGTCAATGAAAATCAGAACTGACTTACGAGTGAATTTGGACTTTATCTTCCGGGCGTCCTCCATGAATTCAAACTTTTGGTTATGATTTGCGTTATCATACTTATCACCCTTCATGTGGTACAGAAGTGCGTTAGAGCTTTTTGTACTGTTGTTTTTCCTCGAACCATCCGACAAAATTTCGAGTAAAGGTGAAAATATTATTTTATCTGCCTCGTCGAGAATTTTGTTTGGAATGATGCTGTAGGCCATCCAAATATGGGTAAGGTAATCGTTGATCAAAATTTGATGAAAACATGCTGCCATGTCTAAAAAAAATTGTTGATCTGCCTCATTAAAAATAGCCATACGTTCACAAAACCGTTGGTATTGACTGTTCTTCATCGAGCCATAAAACTCAATTTTCCAATCCTTTGATTGGAAAAGTTCATCAATAGCCTTTAGTTTGCTTACACTAAGTTTTCGACTGCTATTCCTCCCAGCCATAGTACCCATCTCGTTGCGTTCGTATATACCAATGATATCGCCGAAGGTTCCGACGGCCCTGTAACGGTCCGCCCGGGGCATTTTAACCCGCTTGCGGCTATTTTATTCGCGTTCCGAACGTCATGATATATCATATTACGACGTAAAAACCGATGTTTTGTAAAAGTAGGTGAATGAAAAGTCGCAAGCAATTTGGTAGTGCTTGCCATTGATAGGAAATGATGTATAGTCGTGCTCTTCAGGTCAAACGCAGGGATTTGCATGTACGTCAACGGTAAGTTGAGGTGGCCAACAAGCCGATCCACTCGCGGGATCGGTCGGGATGAACGATCTACATTGGCTAATCAGACTGAACGCATGAATAAGTTCGTCACTAATAAAAATTGTTGGGCGCCCATAAGATCCCCCAGATAACACTTTCAGGTCTGTAAACTCTCATAGGGTATAAACCCTTTGGATTGAGACAGGGGATGTAGCCACCCTTTGGTTCCAAGCAGGGAATGTCGTCTCCTGAAATTACTTCTTTTGTTGATTTGATTGTGCTACGCCAGGCCGGTGTCATATTGAAACTATCCGGTGTCCGGACGCTCCATGCGCCAGTGAATTTGTCAACGAACGTGTAATTGCCAAAATCGTTGATCTTTTGACTTTGTTTCTCTACATGCTGCCTGGTCCGTGCGTCTATTCTTTGCTGACGGTTTACTTGTGAACATACTGGGATTATGCACCCAATACTCAACGCAAATATTAGTGTAGTTGTTTTCATTTGTTTGGATACCTGGATGAAGACGTGATACTCAAATTAGTAATTTAATACGACTATGCAAAACCTGTAGGCGTGTTGCAATACGATGGAATAGCGTTTACCAATATGAATTTGAGTACAGAACTGTACGCCAAAAAAGGTATTGATAATATTTATTTTGCGGCCGGATTTTGCTGACAACTACTGCGACGGACGCGTTCGATTGGGATCTTGGTTGCAGTCTGCCTTAGTGCTGTTAGCTTCCGCCATCCTTGATCGCAGGAACTAGTAACGCACTGTGCACATTCGGTGTCTGTAATACAATCATAGTACGTGGCGACTTTTGATCATTGGTTGCTACGAATGCTACGCCAACCGGTGTGTCGTGCAATGGATGCTGTCCGAATGGCGGGTTACGTCATATTTATGTATATTTCTCCAGGAGTATTACAGCGAAACAGCATTACCCGGGATGCGTGACGACGATGCGATGAGTTGTTTCAGCACTAAAGGATTAGGTAACTAAAGAATCGAAGCGTCACGTGAAGCGTTTTTTCAGTTTGTTTTCCGCTGCCTGCGATGTAGAACAATATTTCTGCGTTTTCCTGCGCGCTGTTTCTATCTGCGTTCCCGTGCTCGCGGTTGTTCATCTCTCTTTAGCCCAGCCAGGAAATAGATCGCGCTACGTCGAATTGACCGCCCATGCCAGGGCTGTGAAGGACAGCCTGCCACAACAGGCTAAGGCAGACTATCTCGCCGCGTGGAAATTAGCAGGGAATGAGCGTGCATCCGAAAAGACAGAGTTGCTGAATGAAATCGGTCACCTCTATCACGTCGAAGGAAGCTATGATTCCTCGCTGATATATTATCGTCAGGCTTTAGCGCTGGCCATTTCCGCGAAATACGTCAAGGGGGAGGTAAGCGCACTTCAAGGCATCGCAGATAGCTTTCGCCGGCAGGCACTGAACGACTCCGCACAGGCTTATCTGGAGAAGGCCATGGAAGTAGCGCATCAGCATCAACTGTACGCTGAAGAAGCCGGTTTGTACAACGACGCCGGCAATGTTTACGTGGACAAGAACAACCTGAAGGAAGCACTATCAAGCTACATCAGGGCGGCGACGCTGTATGATAGTTTAACGAAAGATGACATCGGGCGTGCCAGGGTGCTGGGTAACATATCGAATGTCCACTATCTTCTTGGAGACTATGACAAAGCATTGGCGTACGTGGCGCAAGCTAATGCGGTTGCTGAGGCAACTTCTTTTCACGAGGGAATTGCTTACAATCATAAGCTTGCAGGAAGGATTTACCGCCAGAAGAAAATGATAGACAAGGCGCTTCAGGAGTACAAAATTGCGTGGGTGTCGTACGATCGCACAGGCGACAAGTACCATCTTGCCGAACTGGCGCTGGGTATTGGTAATCTGTACTACGACCTTGAAGACTATAAGAAAGCGTTGACAGAGTATAGGAAAGGTCTTGCATTAGCGCGGGAGATCTCGTCCCGGAATCTGATTGCCCATAATTATTCCGCAATTGGTTTTGCCTTTTATGCCCTCCGGCAGTGGGAGAGTGCCTCCGCGTACATGGACTCGACCCGTGTGCTCGCCGCGGAAGTAAAGAACGCGTACCTGGAGATGGATGCCTACGAGATACTTTCAAGCGTTGAAAGCGAGCAGCACCATTACGAGCGCGCACTTGCATACAAGGAACGGTACATCGCGATCAAAGACAGCCTGGTTGCCGCGGAGACCAGAAGCTCTATTGTTGAGATGGAGGCGAAATATCAGAACGACAAAAAAAGCGCGGCAATCGCGCTGCTCACGAAGGATCAGGAAGTGAAGTCTGCCGCTTTGGAAAGGAACAGGATCGTCACCGTTAGCATAATCATAGCGTTTATTGCCGCTATTGCTATTTCGGCTTTACTGCTCAACCGGTACAGGCTCCTGAACCGGGCAAAACGTGAGATAGAGATCGAACGCATGCGCAATCAGATTGCCCGCGACCTGCACGATGACATTGGATCAACTTTATCAAGCATCAACATTATCAGCCAGGTAGCTTTAAAAGAAGGGGCGGGGGGCGAGACAATCCATTCACACTTTCGGCGGATTCGCGATCACTCATCGAAAATGATGGAGAACATGTCAGACATCGTATGGTCCATTCATCCGGAGAATGATACTATGGAAATGGTTGTTGCCAGGATGAAGGAGTTCTGCGGCGAGATATTAGACCCGAGGGACATCCTTTATTCATTTGAAAACATCGAATTGCTTTCAGGACTGAGCCTGGACATAGAATCTCGAAAAGGCCTGTTTCTTATCTTTAAAGAGATCGTTAACAACACGGCCAAATACAGCCAGGCGACGCGAATCGACGTCGTGTTTGGTAAAGCCGACAGCGGGTGGCGGATGGCGATTGCTGATAATGGAAAAGGGTTTGACAAAGCAACGGCAAGAAAAGGCAATGGCTTGAGCAATATCCACAAACGGGCTGCGGCCATGAAGGCGAAGGTAGATCTGCAAACGGAACCCGGGAACGGAACGACGGTTACCCTTGAGGTTGCGGACATCACATGATTGCGGTATGGTGCCTTTGGTCAATGCTTGCCAGTTTGCAATATGACAGAAATAAGCATTTCGATATTTGAAGACAATTCACTGCTGCGCGAAAGCCTGGTGAGTTTGTTGAGGTTAAAGGAAGGGGTCTCCATCACCGGCGCCTACGAAAATGTTTTGTCGGTCGCTGGCCATGTTCAGCGTGACAAACCTGACCTGGTATTGATGGATATTGATATGCCGGGCATGTCGGGAATAGAGGCAGTGAAAATAGTACGGTCGTTTAACAATGACGTGTCCATCCTGATGCTGACTGTATTTGATGACAACCAGCATGTATTTGACGCCATTTGTGCGGGCGCATCCGGTTACCTGTTGAAGAAGCATATTGCCGACAGACTGTTTGCCGCAGTCGATGAAGTGATGACGGGTGGCGCACCGATGTCGCCCAGTATTGCGCGCATGGTCATCAACTCTATGATGATCGCTCAGAAAGAGCACAACCCTTATCTACTCACGCCTCGCGAACTGGATATTCTTCGATCGTTATCGACGGGAAACAGTTACAAGCTTATTTCGTCCGAATTAGGTATCACCCTGGATACAGTCAGGACGCACATCAAAAGGATCTACGAGAAACTTCATGTACACTCCCAGACGGAAGCAGTATCGAAGGCGCTCAAAGAGAAGCTCGTCTAGTGGGGGCAGGAATAACGCCGGGAGAGGCGTGAGATGAAACGCTTATCGCCGGTTCATGTGATACCGCGATATCGTATTTGTGCTGAAGTTTACGTAGCCGCCCCGCGCGGCACTAAACGAAGCATGATCACCAAAACCCTCAAGCCCCATGAAATCCTGTTTATTCTCCGTCGCATTCGCGATCAGTATGTTTTCAAGTGCTTATGCACAACTTAATCCACCGACTTACTATGGGAACGGAGCCGGAACTTTGGGAAAAGGCAGTAACTATTTCGGTTTTCAGGCTGGGAAGTCGGTTACGGAAGCGAACGAAGGTGGGGAGAGTCATAATTCGTTCTTCGGTGACCTTTGTGGTCACGCGACGACCACGGGTTTCGGCAATACAGCGATGGGGCACAGAGCGTTATACAGCAACACTTCGCAAAGTGGAAACACAGCCATCGGATTCCGGGCGCTTGAGGACAACACCTCCTACGACAACACGGCCGTCGGCTACTCTTCACTGCAGAACAACACGACTGGAGGTTCCAATGTATCTGTCGGCGTGCAATGTCTGGATAACAACAGAACCGGTAGCGGCAACTGCGCAATTGGGAGTTTTGCAATGTATGACAATCAGGATGGCAACGAAAGCACAGCGATGGGATATTTTGCCATGTCCAATACGAGGGCGTCGTTCAATACAGCCATTGGCGGATGGGCAGCTCACAACAACGACATGGGCACCAATAATACGACCATGGGCCATAAATCATTGTACGAGAATACTTCCGGCCACTTCAATTCGGCGTATGGCATGCAAGCTTTAGCTAAGAACGAAACCGGTTATTTGAACAGTGCATTTGGCGCCCATGCGGGCCCAACAATTACGAACCTATTCAACACGACGGCGCTGGGATATAACGCTGTGCCTACAGCTTCCAATCAGGTCAGGATAGGCAATACCTCTGTTACCAGCATCGGTGGAAAAGTATCCTGGTCAACGTTTTCGGATGGGCGCTTCAAAAAGGAAGTTAGAGAAGATGTATCCGGACTTGAATTGATAAACCAGCTAAGGCCCGTGAGCTATACGCTTGACGACAAGGCCATCGATAAGTTTCTTCGATTACCCGACAGTCTGCAGTCAAAGAATAACACGGCTAAACAAAATGTCATCCGCCATACCGGTTTCATCGCCCAGGAGGTGGAGGCGGTGGTCCGTAATGCGGGATATGTATTTGACGGCGTTGAGTCACCTCAAAGTAAAGACGACCACTAATGCCATCCGTTATGCTGAATTTGTCGTGCCCCTGGTAAAGGCCGTGCAGGAGCTGTCAAAAGAGGTTGAAGTGCTGAAGCAACAGCTTGCGACCTTTGAAAATCCTGGAGGTACCGGTGCAGCTGCAAGTGCCGTTCTATTCCAGAATAGTCCAAATCCATATTCTACGGGTACTGAAATTAAGGTGTCATTGCCTGAGTCAACGGGTTATGCACGGCTTATGTTTTATACTTTGGAAGGTAAACAGGTGAAGGTGCTTCCGATTCAGGACCGCGGCGATGTAACGGTTAAGGTGCAGTCAGGTGAGGGGATGAGTGCAGGCATGTACCTGTACACCCTGATCGTCGACGGTAAGGTGATCGACACGAAACGAATGATTTTAACAGAGCGCTGATCATTTAATGCGTTCTGGTCGGTTCATGGACGGCGGCCACAATCGACGCCTGACCGAACCAACGTACAGCGGTGCAAGCACCCCAAAGTCTCAAAGTCCAGTCCCACTTGCAGGAATAACAATGTTGTAGCTGGTGCTAATTTTAGTCACGAGGTTATTAATATAGATTTAATTCGCTTTCATTTTCAGAGGAGTTTGGGACGCTAATATTAGCAATGCTGCTACTTCTTTTGCGTGTGTAATATAAACCGAATGACTTGCTCCATCTATTTCAACCAAATGGCTTTTTGCTCTCTTTGCATACATGCGTTCAAGGTCTGGATTAATAATTCTGTCAGATTTAGCTACCATGTACCAACTGGGTTTTACTTTCCATGCTGGATTTTGAATGATTGCATGAAAAACAGAGTCTATAGTCGGTGTTTGTGATATAGCCATAAAATTTGACTTTTGTTTCGGAACACCACCTGCAAAATCGACCGCGAACTTTTTAGGGTCAATAAAATCAAGTCCGTCTTTGCCTTTTATTAAAGATTTATAAGCAGGTGGGTAGATTTTACCATTGTTGGCTTCAGATTCGCCGTCATCTGGCGCATGTGCTGCAATGTATACTAATCCAACAACTTTGGGGGCGTTTCCGGCAATAGTCACAACAGCCCCTCCATAACTATGCCCTACCAAAATGCAAGGGCCGACTTGCTGGTCGATAATGCGTTTAACGGCAGCAACATCACCATTAAAAGAGGTCAACGTTTGCTGTGCTACAGTTACAGTATATCCCTTTTTTATCAGAATGTCATAAACGCCCTGCCAACCAGAACCGTCTACGAAAGCACCATGCACAAGCACAATATTTTTTACAGCGATTGTATCCTGCCCATAGGCGATATTTATAGATGCTGCCCATACCAAAAATGCTATCACTTTAAAAGTCAACTTTCTTTGTTGTAAGATTTCTGGTTTCATTTGAGTTCTTTTAATACCAATATTATGACGAAAGGGTTCTAAGTACGCCAAACAAGGTCACGATACCTTGCATATTTTGATCGCACGGCATTTGTATTCTCTACGTAAATCATTCTAATCCAAATTCAATGCTCTGTATTCCTTTGGCGAATAACCTGTTTTGCTTTTAAACAATTTTGTGAAGTGTGACGGATGTTCAAAGCCTAAATCGTATGCAATCGAACTGATAGGGCTCTCTGTGCTCCATAACATCGATTTCGCTTTATCAATTAATTTCAAATGAATATGTTCCTGCGTGGATTTACCCGTGTATTTGTTCAACAGGTCGGAGAGATAATTGGCAGAGAGGCTCAGTTGCGAGGCAAAATACTTTACATCCGGCACTCCGATTTCGATTAAAGTCCTTTGGGAAAAATACTCGTTTAGAATTCTGTCGAATTTCTCCACCACATCGTTGCTTACCTTCATCCTTGTGAGAAACTGCCGGTCGTAGAACCTTGAACAATAAGATAGTAGTAATTCAACATTGCTAAGGATTAAATGATGAGAGTGGTTATCCAGGTTCATGGAGATTTCTTTCTCTATATTTTGCACGCAATCTTCCAAAACATTTTTCTCGGCTTCCGAAATATGCAGGCACTCGTGGGTGTCATAACCAAAATACGAATACTGCGTTAACTTTTGTCCTCTATCACTTGCGTGTAGAAAATCAGGGTGGATATAAACCGCCCAACCTTCTACCTTATTTTCAATTCCCGGTGATAACACCTGGTTGGGTGCTGTAAACATTAATGAGCCTTCTGAAAAATCATAGGAAGTGCGTCCATATTTAAAAGAACCTTCAATTTGTTTACAGGCAATGGAGTATAAATCCAACCTGTATGCAACGTCAGGTTTTCTGTGTGACCGGTCAACTTTAGATAAATCAACAACTGTTATCAATGGGTGCAGCGGTTTTTGGTAACGGAAAAAAGCGTGCAGTTCTGAAATTGATTTGATATCTAGATATTCCATGGTAGCGCGTTAAGGATTGGTTAACGCAAATTTATAAAGAAGGGGCTATACCGGAATTATCCTGCCATATTATTCCGAACAGAGCCCGTTCGTATGCCTTAACTACGAAATAAAGCCATGAAAATACGGATGCTAGGCGATAGCTCCCCCGCTCACCAAAAGTTGTTGACCGCTTACAAAACTTGACAGTTCACCGGCGAAGAATTCTGCGACATTTGCAACATCTTCCGGGGTACCCATGCGTTCCATAGGGTAAAAATCATGTATCATTTTCTTGATTGGGGCGTCCGCTTCAACCGTGGTATGAATACCTGCACCTTCAGTTGCAGTCGGCAATATGGCGTTTACAGTTACCCCTTTTTTACCCAACTCTTTTGCTAATACCTGCACCAGATAGAGGGGCGCTATTTTGCTTCCTCCATGAAGGGCATAACCGGGATTAGGCAACCCCGTAGTGCTTGATCCAATATAAATAATCCTGCCATTGTTGGCTATATATTTTGCAGCTGCCTGCATGCTAAAAAATGCTCCTTTGGTATTTGTATTAAACAAATTATCAAATTGCAGTTCGCTAAATGCAGTAACAGGTACGCCTACCAGTTCCAAACCTGCGTTGACCACTACAATATCAATTTTGCCAAACTGCTCAATAGCCAATTCGAACATTTTGTTTATTTCATCAGGCTTTGAAACATCGGCTTGAACGGAAAAGGCTTTCACCTGATAACTTTCAATTTCCTTTACTACCTCCGCCGCTGCCGATGAATTACTATTGTAATTGACAATTACATTGGCACCTAATCGGGCAAACCGTAAAGCAATAGCCTTACCAATGCCTCTTGAAGCGCCGGTAACAATAGCTACTTTATTCATTAATGTTTTCATCTTGTTTTGATTTTATGAATAGGAACAGTTTTTTAATGTCTGCTCCTATCCTTTGTTAAGAGATCAGTTAAGTTCATGAGCAATCATATAAACATTCCGCCACTTACCTCAATCCGTTGTGCGTTAACAAAGCGGCTGTCGTCTGAAAGCAATGATGCAACAAAAAGACCTAAATCATCGGCTTCACCAATACGGCCCAAGGCAATCGCATTTGCAATTTGTTGACGATGGCTTTCGTCGCCTTTGCCTCCTCCAAACTCTGTGTCGATGGCACCTGGGGCTACACTGTTTACCCTGATCTTCCTTTCGGCATATTCCTTAGCAAAATACCTGGTCAACCCTTCTGTTGCTGCTTTAAGTGCTCCATATACCGCCACACCTGGGAAAGAAAAGCGGGCAAGTCCGGATGAGATATTGATAATCTGACCCCCATCAACAATCAGAGGAATTAGCTTTTGCGTAAGAAAAAACACGCCTTTGAAGTTTACATTCACAAGTTGATCGAAGATCTCTTCAGTAGTGTCTTTGATGAGTGTTCGTTGGCCTATCCCTGCATTATTTACCAGGTAATCGAAGTTCTCCCGGTTCCATTCCTTTTGTAATACCTGAGCTACCTGACTGGTAAAATCGACGAGTGAGGCTGTTTTAGCAGAATCCAATCGCAAAGCAACAGCTTTGCCGCCACCAGCATTGATTTTGTCTGCGACCGCTTGTCCCTGTTCTGGATTGCTGTTATAGGTGAGGATCACGCCAAGGCCACGCTGAGCAGCATTTAAGGCGATGCTTTTTCCTATACCCCGGCTCCCGCCGGTTACAAGGACGATTTTTGAGTTTTGATTTGTTGTGTTCATGATTATTGATTTGTATGACACAAAAATCTATTACTCCATGGCCATCCACTTGAACATTTAAAGGCAAGACTTATACATTTCTCTGTAATTAGCCATTTTACCAAACAACGGGATTAAGTGAGGGACTTTGTCTCATGGTGATCTTGGCAATCTTGCCATTGAACTTCGCTGATTTGCCATAGTCGGCTACGCGTGTACCATCGTCGGTACCTACATCGGCCATTTTATCAACGGAGAATATTGAACCTTGCGTTTTTGCGAATCTACCTTCTCCGGATTTCGTCCCAACGGCGGTAATCGTACCACAGCTACCTTTACCCATACCGTCGCCCTTATACTTGAAATTGAAAATGACGCTGCTATCAAATAATCAAGGCAACACCTTTGAAAGTGTTGCCTTGATGAAGTCAATATTTGCAGTGGCTATTTCTTTGCAGGAAGTGTTTCAATGGTCACTTTGATAATCTTTCCAGTAAACTTGCTTTTACCATCGTACGTGTGAGTAACTGGTGTGTTTAAGTCCGCCCCAACATCGGCCGATTCATCGATGCCAAACATATTGGCATGCGTTTTTGCAATTTTTCCCTCGGCTGCTTTCGTGCCATCCACCGTAATAGTACCGTCTCCTCCGGCCCCTCGACCACCTGCATAGGCAAAGTCAAACTTAAGATTGTGCTTACCGGCAGCAATTTTTTGTGGTGAGGCGATGGTAAACATTTCGAGGCCCAAATAATTGTAGACATAGGTAGGCTTGCCATCGCTTAAATAAAAAGTCCACCCACCGAAATCGCCCCCCTGGCAAATCAATACGCCGTTTGCTGATTCGGCAACTTCCACATCAGCCGAGATGGTAAGTGACGCATTCTTTGTATTGAGAAATGCGTTTTCTGTTATTCCAGTCGCGCCGGAGAAAAGCGTCAATTTCGTCCTCCCGTTCATGAGGTCGGGGCGACCAGCTACCCTCGCATCGAAACGCTCTACAGAGCGGTCATCAATGGGTAACACATTATATTTCACGCTTTCGGTCATGAACATTTTTTTCAACTCTTCTAATTTCTGCGGGTTTGAGGCGGCGAGATTTTTTGATTGACTGAAGTCTTCGTTAACGTTATAGAGTTCCCACACATCGACATTCAGCGCACGTCTTGGTGCTGCTTCCCAGGGCGCTTTGTGAATCGTGCCGGCAAACCAACCGTCATGGTAAATGGCCCGATTGCCTAAAATCTCAAAGTATTGTGTCTTATGCGTATCGGGTGCTGTGGCGTTGTCGAACGAATATTTCATACTTACGCCCTCCATTGGACGTTGGGCAATACCATTCACGGTTTTTGGTGCAGGAACGCCTGCAGACTCATAGATAGTTGGCGCCATGTCAATCACATGGTGAAATTGTGAACGAAGCTCGTTCTTCGCCTTTATTCCGGCAGGCCAATGCACCACCATTCCATTGCGTGTTCCGCCGAAGTTGGAGGCGACCTGTTTAGTCCACATAAAGGGCGTGTTACCAGCTACAGCCCATCCTGCCGCAAAGTGGTTGTAGGTGCTTTCTGTTCCTAACTCGTCTATTTTTTTTAACTGCATATCGAGCGTCTCAGGGACGCCATTGAAATACGTGTTCTCATTGAACATCCCGATCATGCCCCCTTCGGCGCTGGAACCATTGTCACCAACGACGTAAAAGAATAAGGTATTATCCAACTCGTCTCGCTCTTCGAGAGCTGTGATCAGCCTGCCGACTTCATGGTCTGTGTGTTCGGCAAATCCGGCAAATACTTCCATCTGCTTTTCGAACAAACGTTTTTCATCTGCTGTCAGCTTATTCCAGTCTTTAATATCGGATGGTTTAGCCGCCAGCACTGTGTTTTGCGGGATAACCCCTAATTTTTTTTGCCGTGCCAGTGTTTCTTCCCGAAGCTTATCCCAACCCATGGAGAACTTGCCTTTGTATTTTTCAACGTACTCTTTTGGAGCATGGTGGGGTGCGTGCGTGGCGCCAGTAGCAAAATAGATATAGAAGGGTTTATCCGGAGTCAGCGATTGTTGCGTGTTCATCCAGGCAATTGCCTGGTCGGTCATATCGTTCGTAAAGTGATAATTGGGATCCTCAGTATTCGGATACACGCGTACGGTGCCGTCATACACCAGGGGATGCCATTGATTGGTTTCACCACCAAGGAATCCGTAAAACTTATCGAAGCCTGAGCCTGTAGGCCAACGGTCAAAGGGTCCGGATACGGAGCCTTCCCAGGGGGGCAGTTCGTGATACTTCCCAAAAGCGGCCGTGCTATATCCATTCATTCGAAGTACGTTGGCTATGGGCGTGATAGTCTGCGGACGTACGCCTGTGTTGCCGGGAAATGCTGTCGCCACCTCCATGATCATACCGGCGTTATTAGAATGATGATTATATCCCGTGAGTATAGCTGTACGGGTTGGTGAACACAAAGCAGTAGTATGGAATCGATTATACTTTAATCCTGTTGCTGCCATCTTTTCCAGGTTGGGCATATTGATGGGTCCACCAAAGGCGCTGGAGTGTCCGAAGCCTATGTCGTCGATCAAAACAATAACGACGTTTGGTGCTTTCTCTGGCGCCTTTACTTCGAACCTTGGTGGTGCTTTAACGTTGCGAGCATCAAGCTCCCTTATAGCCGGATAGGTTGGGTCCTTTACAGGAAGCACCGTGCGATCGATCGCAGGCGATACCTGGCCGGCACTTTGAGCTTGTAAACGTGATTGCATGAAGCCGTAGCTCAGCAAAGACACAATAATAAATGATGAGATTCTTTTCATATGGAGGGTATATTTACTATTGATTCCTGGATCAATTGGTAGCGTACAATCGCAATTTACAGCAACCTGATTTACGGAGCGCCAGTTTACAGCGTCCTTCAAGGTACTTATTGCTGTCAAACACAATTAGACGGTATCGTTTATAAAAACGATTCGCGTACGTAGGATATGCCCGAGCGGCCAAGCTATTGAAACGCGCTTGGTTAAGGTTGATTTATACCCAAATGAAGAAGGCAACCTAAGTTGCCCTCTCTTACCTATTCATCTTTTACTTCGTTTCAATGGTGACTTTGGCGATCTTGCCGTTGAACTTCGCGGATTTCCCGTAATCAGCAACACGCGTTCCGTCATCGGTGCCCACGTCGGCGAGGTCGTCTACTGAAAATATTCCGGGCTGAGTTTTTCCGATTTTATTTTCACCTGCTTTGGTGCCATCAACTAGGAGATCACCTGTACCGCCTGCGCCGGGTTTCTCTTCACTACGCGTGAACGTATAAGCCAGCGTATGCTTGCCCGGTTTTAGTGGTTGTGATCCAGTAACTGTAAAGGACTCCAATCCTAAATAATTATAGGTAAACATCGGCTTTCCATTCTTTACGTAGAATGAGAACCCTCCAAACCTTCCACCCTGGCACACAATAACACCATTGCCGTTAGCGGCTACTTCAACATCTGCTGTAATGTTATATGATGTGTTGCGGGTGTCGATGAAAATATCTACGCCCATTCCTTTCATCCCTTCACCAAGGGTAACGGATGTTCTTCCATCCATTAATGTAGGACGACCAACCAATTTGGCATTAGTTCTTTCCAGTAAACGATCATCAATAGGAAGTACGTGATAGCGCTCAGCTTCTTTCATAAACAAGTCCTGGATCTCTTTCAATTTGTTCGCATTTTGGGAGGCTACGTTGTTGGCAAGGCTGAAATCTTCAGTTGAATTATATAGTTCCCAGGGGTCTTCAGTAAGGGACTGACTTGGTTTCTGTTGCCATGCTGGCCGGTGAATAGTTCTTGCGTACCAGCCATCTGCGTAAATGGCTCGGTTACCAAACATTTCAAAGTATTGCACCGTATGCTTTTCTTTGGCTCCGGCATCATTGAAGCTATATAGCATACTCGTTCCTTCAATAGGGTCCTGGTCAATGCCGTTTACAGTTTTAGGTGCGGGGACCTTGCAAGCTTCAAACACCGTGGGCGCAAGGTCAATTACGTGACTGAATTGTGAACGAACCTCTCCTTTAGCTTTTATGCCAGCAGGCCAATGAACGACAAGGCCGTTGCGTGTACCGCCAAAGTCGGAAGCTACCTGTTTTGTCCATTGGAATGGCGCATTCATGGCTACTGCCCATCCTGCTGCGTAATGAGGATAGGTACTCTCGCTTCCCCACTCGTTGTAATGTTTCAACATTTCTTGCACCGTTTCAGGAACTCCACTGAAGTAGGTCATTTCATTATACATGCCGTTCATTTGACCCTCAGCACTTGCGCCGTTGTCGCCCACCACATAAAAAATCAGTGTGTTGTCAAGTTCACCCAGATCTTCGATGGTTTTCGTAAGGCGCCCGATTTCATGGTCTGTATGGGCGGCGAAACCAGCGTAGGTTTCCATTTGTCTTGAAAACATTTTCTTCTCATCAGCTGATAGAGACTCCCAATCTTTAATGTCTGTAGGTTTCGGAGCCAGTTTAGTTTCGGGAGGAACGATGCCCAACTTAATTTGTCGCGCCAGTGTTTCTTCTCTCATTTTATCCCAGCCCTGGTCGAATTTTCCTTTGTATTTGTCAATCCATTCTTTGGGCGCGTGGTGAGGCGCATGTGTTGCACCAGTGGCGAAATAGATAAAGAAGGGCTTATCAGGAGTTAGCGCTTGTTGAAAGCTTACCCAGCTGATGGCATTATTCGTCATATCAGTGGTGAAGTGATAATTGGGGTCTTCTGGAAGCTCCACTTGTGCGACACCATCATAGACAAGAGGTGCCCATTGATTGGTTTCACCCCCAATGAATCCGTAAAACTTATCGAATCCCGAATGTGTTGGCCAACGGTCTAAAGAACCGGATACGGAAATTTCCCAAGGGGGTGTTTCGTGGTATTTGCCAAAAGCAGCAGTGCTGAACCCATTTTGACGAAGCACCTCCGCCATTGGCGTAATGCTTTGTGGTCTTACACCATTGTTACCTGGAAAAGTTGTTGCTGTTTCCATAATGGAGCCTGCATTGTTACTGTGATGGTTGTATCCTGTCAATATGGCGACTCGAGTTGGTGAGCACAAAGCGGTAGTATGAAACCGATTATAGCTTAGCCCATTCGAAGCAAGCTTATCAAGAACTGGCATTTCAATAGGACCACCAAAATGGTTAGAGGCACCAAACCCGATGTCGTCAATCAATATCACCACGACGTTAGGAGCACCTTGTGGGGCCTTAACGTCAAAACGCTCGGGTGCCTTTGCATTGCGGGCATCTAGTTCCTTGTACGTCTGACGAACAGGTTCTTTAATCGGTAACACGGTACGGTCCATTTCACCAGTCGCAGGGGCAGTTGCCGCCTGCTGCTCAGGTTCAGGCTTCGGGCTGCAGGCGTAAAGCATGACAGCCAGCAAAAAGACGGGGAGGAATATTCTTTTCATTTCAGCATTTGGTTTATGTTAGATTGAGTGTCTACGATTTGCAAAAATTCGATCACCAAGATTCCGAATGTATCGTAGCCATTGACGGATACGCACGCCGGGTACAGATCTCAGGCGCGACCTTGTTATTTCCAGGTGAAACCGACGCGAAGCACCGGTCCCGACGTGGCGATGTCGTACATGAAGCGCTCGTCGCCGCTGCCTTTGTCATAGTTCACATCCAGTACACGATATCCAATAGTGGCACTCAACAGTTTTGAAAACTTATAGCCAACGTTGGCCTGGATCTGCCAGGTGAAGTCCGAAGCTAAGCCAAATCCACCAATGTCTCCCCGAAACTGTAGCAGTAACTTTTCATACACGGTACCCTGTGAACGAAAAGTTATGATCGGGTCCATCCATGTTTTGCGTGACTCCGCGCTTCGGGGACCGTTCATGGTATTCAGGTCGAGATCTACCTTCATATCCATAACGCGTCCGCCTGCTCCAACTTCGAGCCATGGCGCCACACGAACCAGTCCGGCCCATTCAAAGACCAGTTGCTTGGCAGTGCTGGTACCACCCACCGAAGCCGTCGGTTTCAGGTCATCTTCCAGGCGCATGACGAGGAAGTCGGTGGTGACTGAAAACTTATCATCGTAATTGACTTCGATGTAGGCCATGGCGCCGAACTTGAGTTGTCCGAAAATATCGCCCGGATCGGCATCCACCTCGACGGCAGGCAGCTCACGAATACCAATATTGCCTTTCATAGTGGGTGCTAGAAAATAAGGTTCTATCAGAAAACGTATCTTTTTATCTTCATCCTGTGCCCTTACCTGTATGGAACTCACAAGCATAAATAACAGTAACAGCAAACTGCCACGGAGCAAATTCCCTGAGCGTTGTAAGTCTGCAAAAGGGTTCGGCTGAATCAATTTCATTGTCGCCATGCGCGGGTTAATTGACGGACTTGAATACTGTGGTGAATCCAAACTACCTGGATTGATACAGACCACAGCGTTGATGTTGCGTTTCATTACAAGAGGGGTTGTTGATTTTTGTTGCTTGAATTGTATACGAATCTCCCTCGGTCAATAATTTATTTTTAGACGATGTCGTCTAAAGTTGTGGACCTACGGTCTGCCTTTTAAGAGAGCACTACTATTGAGTTAAGGTGCTTCAGACGGGCGAGAAAAACTGAGGCCCGACGCTGGAAACCAGTGTCAAGCGGCTGCATAATTGAGATGGACACAACGTCGTTATTAAATATAAAAGTCCGCCAGATCCCATTTTAAACGATCTCGTCCAAAATCGAAATTGGTTATTTGCTTACTTTAAAACATGGCCTCAAATATTGACAAATGGCTTAAAGTCGGCTATGAACTCCTGGCAGCAGAGGAAATTGACGGAATTAATATTGAAAGATTGGCCCGGACCCTCGATGCAAACAAATCGGGATTCTATCATTATTTCGGTACGAAGGATGAGTACTTCAAGCAATTGATTGGCTATCACATCCGCAGGGCTGGAGTGGTTGCTAGCGAGATACAACGTTGTAACGCCATCGATCCGGATCTACTACACGTAGTGGTAAGGGAAAAGCTATTCTTTCTGGTGGAATCACAATTGTTTATAAAAGGGAAGCCGTTGAAGAACAAAGTTGACGCCACGGTGGCCGGCCGGTTGGTGACAGACGAAGTTGTTGCCTTATGGTGCAGGCAGAATGAAACACCTTCGAGCTATAGAGTGTTACCTGGAACGGTAAATATCATCAGGCATTTCTTTTACGGTAGAATTGACGCACATAACGTTAGCCATAAGTTTCTGCACGTGCTCGTTGGTGAAATCAGGGCTATGTTGAATTCGAATATGTTCATTTCCAGGTACGACGATTCGGGGCGATAGCTGGCGATGACGGTGGCTGTTGTGTCAGCGCAAGAATTCTGGTAATCGTTAACCTCTTGTTAAAAAGCTTCATTCAAGCCAAAGAAAATTCCGCTTGAATCATGTTTACCAACAGCATAATCCACACAGATGACGGTTCGACTCTTCTTTTGCAAGAGTACTCGTAGTCCAGCTCCAACACCTGGTTCCCAATACTGAAATATGTTTTTTCCAAGGTCATCGGATGCAGTCTGTACATTAATAAAAGCAACCCCACTCAATAATTTGTTAGGCGTAATCGGGAAACGGTATTCTGATTCGCCGTATGCAAACGAGGGTCCTTTAAACCTGCTAATCGTGTAGGCGCGGCCGGATCTGTTATAGAGATCAGAACCAGTTGAAGGTAATTCCAGGTACGGGATTGCGCCACTCAGTCTAAAAGAAGCAGTCGACCAGAATGCCAACACATGTGCCGGATTTCTTTTGCTAAGACCTATATATTTTCGGATGTCATAATAGAATTGCGTTGAATTTTTCGCACTGCCGAGCCATTCAGGATTATATCGCAATACTATTTCAATATGTGCGCCACTGTAAGAACGCAAAGGATGATCACGGGTATCATATTGAATTCCAGCCAGGAGGCCGTTACAAGAATACTGAGCAGGATCGATGTTATGCCGTTCACTGTAACGTTGATGTGGTGTACTGGATAGGTCTTCAAGTCGCTCGTCATCGATCTTGGTGCGAATATTAATTGCGATACCTCCTCCTGCATAAAGGTCTTTGGCGATCCTCCTATACGCGCCCTGCGTCAGCCGGATATAATTGAACTTGATGGTAAAAACGCTGTCACCTCCGGTCAGGTAATTATTGCCGGTACCGATTCCATAATCGGCTACTAAAAATTTTGAAAATTGCCAGTTGCCCTGAATATTCCATTTATTGGCTGCTCTGAAAATATTATGACGGGCTTGAACAGTGATAACACCCTTCGAGGTTAAAAGGAATTCCAAACCAAATGCCGACAGGTGAGTATCTTTCGGATCTCCCAATTGTTTAACGCCAGATACCTTTGCTCCAATTATAGCCCCCAAACTTGGATTATAGCCAAAGGATGGTAAAATGGCCACCTTTGGCGATTTATTTGCTTTTGCTGTATCAACTGGTTTATGGCGGATGCGCCTGAAATAGCCTCCCAGGTCTTCCTCGACGCGAGAATGTTTTGTCAACGTGGTGTCGTTTTCCACAAAAGTGATGTCCTGCGCATACGTGAGAATAGGCAGGAGTACGATCAGCACCAACAGGCAGGTTTTCATTTTAATATCTCGTGGTTAGCATCAGCTTGCGGTTGTACTTATACTTCTTGCTCGTGCAACTAAACAGCGAAGTCCCGCCGATAACCGGACCGAAGTGTCCAACTTTTTTACTGTGCTCAATAATGACATGAATCATACACCTGTTCCAGTGAGGACAATTCTGATCACCACATCATCGCACAACCGTGGGGCATAACTATGCGACAATAGCATTCACAGCGCGGTTGATATGTCTAATGTGGGAACTGGCAGCATATTGATTTAGACGCCGTCGTCTAATAGCGGCTGGTTTTTTAGACGTTTTTCATGATAACCCCGCACAGGCATGGAAGGTAGCGAGTGGTCGTTAACTTTTAAGCTTTCAGTAAGCGGCGGCTTTTGTTCAAGTGGCTAGAGAACGATGGCCGAGTTAGTTAATTCTCATGTTGTTCTTCAGCAAGAACATCTTTTCGCTTGCTGAGTTCGAATGGGGGGCATATCGAATACGACGATGCAGAAAGGTAACACGCCTCAGAATTGCATGGTAACAAGAACGCCAATAGTTGGTTTAACAATGCCTTACTAAGTTTTGACGAGTTTTGCGATATTCATACATAAACATAATTGGACGCTATCGTTCAATTTATATTCGCGAATTTCCTACCTTCGGTGAAACATCCCGAATATGGATAAGGCCAAGAGCATTTCTGCTTGGGCTGACGTAGGCTATCATCTTTATGCCAAAGAGGGCATGGACGGTTTGCAGATTGAGAGATTGTCGCGCATACTTCAGGTCAATAAGTCCAGCTTTTATCATTATTTCGGTGACCTTGATGGCTTCTGTGAAGCGCTCCTGAAACTTCATCGGGAGTACGCGGTCCATTACATGGAAGACATCCGCTCGGCAAGAGTTATCGATCCTGACTATCTGAACGTGATCGTAAAATATAAAGTGCCGATTCTGTTTCAAATGCAACTTATTCGAAGCAAGAAGCCGGCGTTTTACAATGTTGCGCAGGCGATAGACCAGGAGGAGTATGATATATTGCGCCCCGTTTGGAGCAAATACCTCGAGTTTTTAGAAAACAGCGATCTTGCAATAGGCTATTTTGACATCGTCCGGGACAGGCTTTACACGAGAATGAGCTTTGAAAATCTAGACTATTATTTCTTGCGAGACATTGTGGCTGGTGCAAAGGTCTTGATGGGAAAGATTCTTTTAAGTAAGAATACCCTGGAAAAGCACGCATGAAGGCAACGACATTGCCAGGCGACTAACGGGCAACCTTGGCTCTGCTAGAATTTGAATCTCAATCCTGCGACGAAGCCGAAATCTATATTGGGATCGCCGGTTCCAGGCGAACGACTATCATAGTTGTGGTAGAATTCAAGGCTGACGTAAAAGTCTTTCACGATCTCGTAGTCGGTGGTTATATCGCCATCGAGACGTATTCGATTTGCTTCCGTGAGGCTCACATAGGCCGTCTCCACGAATGATACAGTCAGGCTGGGTCGCGAAAAGGAAAAGAAGTTGTATTTCATTTGAAGCATGGCTTCTGTGGTATTGGCTTTTGTGTCTTCCTGATTTCGTTCTTGATTGATTGCGACTCCTCCGATAGCAATGGCCTGCTGATGTTGGTCAATCACAAACTCCTTTCCGATGCCAATGCCTTGTTGCCAGCGCCGTTCCAGCCCAAGTTCAAGGTTGCGCTGATATTTCACGATAACGACGGCAGCCCATAGCGGAGCAAAGGTATGCTCATGACTGGCAGCCAGATTAGCCCGTTCAACATAAGCCTTGGTGCTGTCCGATGTCATGATGAGGTCTCCATCGAGTTGAGTTTGACCTTTGGCTGTATTGTAGGCAATGGTTCCATTTATATTGAGGCGGCCAATCTTGCTCGATTTGGTGTAGGTATAACCTGCTGATAGATTTCCCGTGAATCGACTCAATATAGTTGTTCCAAAATATACGAGGTTGGCAATATCGTCAATGTCCATTTCCGACGTGCCTTGAGTAGAAATAACAATGACTGATCCCGGTATCGGGCTGCGTCCTAAATATCCCTGTACTTCGGCACCCGCCGTGGTTTCGATGCGGAAACTGCGTGACGAAGCGTTGATAGATTGGACCTTAGAATTTTTTATTGAAATGATACCAACGCCGTCTGCATCGAATTGGATTCGTGCCAGGCTTATCTTGAGTAATTCACCTACAATCTTTGTCTTGTTATAAAAGTATAATGTGTCTTTGACCTGCGAAAAAGTTACCCGCGGATACATGAGTAATCCGTTCGATATCAAGATGGTTACCCATAGACAGCAATTCCATTTATGTTTTACCATGTGGATCATTGTCCGATTAGCCCGCACTTTCATAGGCGTCGTTTAACAGCGTAAATCGACGGCTCCATGAACAACATCACACTAGGTTTTTTCGGTTGATGTCGAAATTCTGAGATCGTTAACCTCTGGAAATATATTAACAGAAGTTAGACGACAGCGTCTAATTTATACTTCAGCAAGTGGCCAACTTCGAAATGTCAAGTCACGGTCAGCATTTCTTTTGGTTATACGGTTTTGTCGCGTTTCGTCATTACTCTTTGTCAATCAATTGCGTTATGAACATGCATCGTGTGTTAGTTGGGTTGCTTGCTCTTGTATTTTATGGGGCCACTATCGTCAAGGCACAGCAGGAAGTTGGGCATTTCGCGCCAGGGGTGTTAGGTATCCGTGACTATGAAATGCCAGCGCCGGGATGGTATGTGGCTTTGTATTCTTATAAGTATAGTACAACACAGCTCAATGACGCCGAAGGGAACGAAATAAATTCCATCACTATCAATCCCGGCTCTGGCCCAGGAGCCACAATTGATCTAAATGTGGATGTGAACGTGGGTGTTATAGCACCAACAATTATTTGGGTATCGAAGTGGAAACTCTTTGGCGCCAGTTACGGTGCGTATCTTTCACCTTCTTTTAGCAACACGAGTGTTGGCGCGTCATTATCGATTTATACTGGATCGGGCCGGAGCGCTAATGAGTCACAATTCGGTTTTGGCGACTTGTTTGTTCAGCCGCTTTGGCTGGGGTGGAACAAAGAGCATTTGGATGTAGCTTTTGGTTATGGATTTTACGCACCTGTGGGCAAGTACAACACAGAAACCCTCACGTTGCCGGGTGCAGGTGGATCGATTACAGCCGAGGATGCGGACAACATAGGCTATGGTTTCTGGACACATCAGCTACAGGTAGCCACAGCGTGGTATCCGTGGACTGACAGGCGAATGGCAATAGCGCCGGCGTTAACGTACGAAGCACACAGCAATAAAAGGAATTATGATCTGAAACCAGGTCAGAACCTGTCCTTTAGCTGGGGCATCAGTCAATATCTTCCACTGAAACGCGATCAAACGCTGCTACTTGAGGTGGGTCCGGCTGGATACGACTCGTGGCAAATCACCGATGATACAGGTGCCGATGCCGTAAATCCACCGACGAAGGATGGCGTGCATGCAGTAGGGGGCCAGTTGGGATTGACGCAAGTGAAATGGAATGCGGCCCTCAACTTTCATTACTTCTACGAGTTCGCCGCAAAGGATCGATTTCGCGGATCATCTGTAGGACTGAATTTCGCTCTTAACATTCCGCATAAAGAAGATAAAAAATGAAACCCTCACATCAGAAACTACTTGTGGTTATGCCATTCGCGGCAGCTGTTGCTGTTATGAGTGCAGTGGCACAGACACCTAAGACTGCTCCCGCGTTTACCTCTACTCCGGCATCGGTAGAGACCAGGATTGGTACACTAAATTTTGAACGCGGATATCCCACTGAAGATACCAAACGGAAGGTCTTTGATGAAATTGACTATCAGCGCGCTGTGCAAATTTATTTGTGGGCGTACCCGGCAGTATCATTTCAGGCAATCATGATGGAGGCTAAACGCGCATTTGGCGCCGACCTCAATGATATGGGTATTGCCGACAACTTTGTCGATCCTAAGTCGCTCTGGCTCACTGCAAACGACATCACCATCTACGCCCTGGCGAATTTGGACCTTGGTAAACATGGCCCCATTGTCATAGACATTGCGCCTGGAGCTATTGTTGGTCTCATTGATGACTTTTGGCAGCGGTCGGTCTCTGATGTTGGTCTGCCTGGACCTTACGGCGATAAAGGCGGAAAGTTTTTACTGTTACCGCCCGGTTACAACGGTGACATACCTCAATCGGGATACGCTGTTCTCAAAGGAACCATGAACAATTACAACATTATGATTCGCGGAATCCTGGTGAACAACGATAAAGAGGCTGCTGTCAGGAACGTAAGAGCCACGAAGATTTATCCACTCAGGGACGCCGGAAATCCCAAACCAACAAAATTCATATCTATATCAGGAGCGCTTATCAATTCTTTGCCTCCTTCCGGCATGCAATACTGGGAGTACCTCTCGGTGTTCATTAACAACAACCCGATTGAAGAGCGTGACCGGTTCTATATGGCGATGCTCAAGCCATTGGGCATTGAAAAAGGAAAACCTTTCCAGCCGGATGCCAGGCAGCGGGGAATGCTTGAGGAGGCCGCACGCATCGGGGATGCTATGGCAAGAGTCATGCTCTTCAACGGGCATGAACGAATTGCTAATGCTGAGGCATTCCCCGATGCGAACTGGCATTGGGTCACACTCGTGGATCCAAAACAGGAGACGGAGTATTACAGCCAGGTAGACGAACGACTACACTATACCTACGGAGCCATATACACGACGCCGGGTATAGGATTAAAAAAAGCTGGACCTGGCTCAACGTACATTCAGGCATTTAAGGACAGAGATGGTAACCATTTTGACGGAGCAAAGTCGTACCACCTGCAGCTTCCCCCGAACATTCCCGCAGCAGCCTTTTGGTCTATGACCTTGTATAGCACAGCGAGTCGCTCCATGCTGCAGAACACCACTAATGACGCAGCTCGTTCTTCCTACGACAAGTTGAAAGTTAATGCAGACGGCTCCATCGATCTTTATTTCGCGCCAAAGGCTCCTGCTGGAAAGGAGAGCAATTGGATAGAAACTGTTCCCGGACAAGGCTTCTACCCAATGTTCCGTTTCTACACGCCGAAGGAGGGACTGTTTGATGGCACCTGGAAGATGTCTGACGTGGAGTTAGTTAAATCATGAAACACACATTCAATCAAACGCAATTGCAAAACGAACATGAAAACAGCACAGAAACTACTATGCCTCGCCGCCGTGCTTACCGGGCTACTTCTCGTCGGTTGCGCGACAAAAGAGACTAAGCCTACACAGAATTTCACGCCGATTGTGAAAGTCTCGTCAACCGAAACAACGCGCAAAGCGTCATGCATGTGCGGAAAGTTAACCGTGACCTTCACCGGCGCAGATCCCGAGCGGAGATCGTTATGCCACTGCAACTCATGTAAGTTGCGGACAGGTAGCGTGTTCAGTGTGCAAGCGCGCGTGCCACGCACTCAGGCATCCATCAACGGACCGTCTACAGCTTATAAGTTTCCCAGCGCTACTGGGATGCCGGTCAACTATCGCTCCTGCGACAGCGGTGGTGTAACCTATCACTTCTGCCCTGAGTGTGGCTCGACAGTTTACTGGGACATAACGGCCGCGCCAGACGTCATTGGGGTTGCCGTGGGGGCATTGACCGACACGACATTTCCTGCACCCAATATTGCGGGCTTTGAAGCGTACAAGCATCCGTGGGCAATGAACATCTCCGACGTTCCTATGGAACATCACGAATAGCGAGCAACATCATAATAGTTTCACCCAAAACAATGAACTCACCAATACCTCCTTTATGAAAATGAGTAATACTCAACAATGGCTTACCCCTGCACGAAATCTATTGACTTGCATGGCGATTGTCACTGCGGTTATTTCCTACGGACAAGTTACTGACGCTGAGCGGAAGGCATTCAGTACGCCTGATAAAGTTCAAACAGCAAGACTGGGCACACTGAACTTTAAAGATGGTGTACCCGATGCTGCCACCACCCAGAAATTGTACGATGAGATGGACTACATCCACGCGGTGGATGCCTTTACATACGGATATCCAATGGTGAGTCAACTAGCGCTTCGCAAAGGATTTATCAAAGCAGGCATTAACGATAACGAACTTATTGTGACGCCTAACCTGATGGATTCAAAGACGCTGTTTCTCACCGCCAATGCTGATACCTATTATTTCTGGGGATATCTCGATCTGACCAAAGGTCCTTTGGTAGTGGAGACGCCTCCAGGCGCGCTGGGTATTTTCGATGACATGACCTGGAAATGGATTTCAGATTTTGGATTGCCGGGGCCCGACAGGGGTGAAGGTGGAAGATACCTGATAATTCCACCAGGATATGATGGTCAGTTGCCTGAGGGAGGGTATTTCATTGGCCGCAGCAACACGTGGCAGGTGTCGTTTTTAGGCCGCTGCTTTCTGCAAAACAACGACCCGAAACCGGTTGATGAATTGGTAAGGAAGACGCTCAAGATCTATCCGTATGCGCCTGGAGGTTATGGTTCGAGTATCGGCGGTTACCTGAATGGCAATGGTACGTTGGGAAAACTAAGCACTCCCTCGGCGCCAAAGTTCATCGATGGAACAGCAAAAGAGATGACCACCATTCCTCCCGCTGGCTATACCTATTTTGAAATGCTCAACGAAGTTATTCAAACCCAACCTGCAGGATCGGTAGATCCGGAAATCGCGGGACAATTTGCCGCCATCGGCATAATAAAGGGTAAGCCCTTCAACCCGGATGCACGGATGAAGAAAATTCTCACTGAAGCTGTGGCCGTTGGCAATGCTGCTGCGCGTGCCCTCACCTTTAACGCCCGCGAATCCGAAGGGTTCAATTATTATGGTGCAAACTCGAACTGGGTGAATTCCCTATTCACGGGTGGTTATGAATTTATGACACCGCCACCTGAGGTTACAACGGAAGGGCTGAAACCGTATCCAAGCGATGGCGCACGTAAACTCCATGCGCGCACATGGATGTTGTATCTGGCCACTGGCATAACACCGGCCATGTGCATGCGTCTCGAAAACATTGGTTCACAATATCTTGCTGTTTATCTTGACAACAAGGACCTACCACTTGATGGCAGCAAGACCTATAAGATAACGCTACCACCCAACATACCCGCCGCAAGGTTCTGGTCGTTTACCGTCTACGACAATCAATCACGCTCAATGCTTGAGACGCCGCAGCGCTATCCTCGTGCAGGCAGCCAGAGTTATCCCTCGCCCGCGGCGAAACCGAGTGTCGATGGATCAACAACGGTTTACTTTGGGCCGACATTACCGAGTGGCGTCGATCGTGGCAACTGGATTCAGACCACCCCTGGTAAAGGATGGTGCGCGTTGCTGAGGCTGTACAGTCCGCTGAAGCCTTTTTTTGATAAGAGTTGGAAGGCAGGCGAAGTCGAACTAGTGAGATAAGAACGGAGGCACGACTAAGACCGCGAGTGACTAAATTTTTAATCCATTACTTCGCGAACAATCTTAATATATTCGCTTAAAGTAAAAGGCGTTACATAGACATGGTCAGCACCCAAAGAGGTAAAGGCTTTCGCATCTTTTTCACTCATGCCAGTAGACAGAACTGCGATTATGCTATTGTGAAACCGCTTGTCGTCACGACTACAATAATCGGCCTTTTAAAGCTACAGGGCGCCTTATTGAAAATGGGGTGGTGTTCGGGTCGCTAGAAGGTACCCAGCAAGTACTCGACAAGCCAGGAAACATTGCGACTTGACAAAAGTAGCATTTGATATTTAAAACAGCTTACGTCATGCATGCAGGTCGGCGCGTGCCTTGTATCGAACTGACCCTTACACCCACCCCAAATGAAGCGCTGGTCAATTTGCTTTTGCAATCTGTATTGTGCCTGCGTCTGCTTTTGTTCAGGACGATAATGTTACACCGAGCCTTCCTTTTGATACGGAGACTAAACCTTTGAGACCTTTTTGCTGTTAAGCTTATTTCCGAGCTTAGTGAGCTTTGAAATATCTTGGTGTATCGATCATTTCCAATCACAGCGTATTGGCCACCGTACAGCCAGTCCGTTCCTGTTATTCATGATTTCAACAAAAAATTGAATGGGCAAACCATGGCCGGCTTGCCGAGACTTCCTTGCGAAGCGGTGTTATCTTGAACATCCAACTCCATAATTTGTTTCTTATACTTCGAAGGCAGCAGGAGATCCCGTAGCCAACGATCCGCTTTTACTATCCTGCTCAGCTTGTATAGCGCGAGCAGCGGAAATAGCATCGATACCCTGCGAAAGCCAAGCAATTTGCTTACGTGCTTGGGCGCTATGAGCGTTTGCACCTCCAGCAGGATACGGTAACGAAGAACACCCAGGGGTTTGCAGTACTGTCTGAAGAGATCATCCGTGTAATGGGTGCGTTGCATGTGTTGAAGCAGGTGCTCGTCCCGCATCTTTTCCCACGCGTCAAAAGTTTCAGGCAGGCCGCTTAACCTCATCCTGGTGCCCACCCTATTGAATACCTTCACGACCTCATTCTTTTCAGCCATGGTAAGCGCACGCTCCAGCACTTCATACGACCTGATCGAATAGTAGATCAGCATAAAGAGTACATCGCGATAGGCCCAGTCCGGAATGTCCATGCCGCGTTTTGTCTCCACGCCCGCGTGTATCGCAGACATGGCGTCGATTGTGCGAAGCGCCGTCTGTTGTTCAGAAAAGAGAATTTGCCTGGCGTACGCAACGGTAGAAAAAAGTCGGCCGATGGGATCGCGTGGAAGTCGGCCTGTAAAATACAGCCAGTCGACGGCCTTGTTGAGCGCAAACTCGGCAGCGGCGCCGGCAAAAATGAACAACACGGTGTCACTTTTGCCCCAGATGCGTCGTACGATCGAATATTCATCGACAAAATATGCCATGCGCGCAGGATGTCCTAAAATGTGACAGATAGTGGTGAGCGACTTAGTTCCATAGCGTGCCATCCAGCCCTAAGACGACGCCCATCCATAAGCCGATCAGGGATACGATCACACTTAAGATCACGGCAACGGTCTTGCTCATACGGAAACGGTGGTGATAGTGAAGAAACAGGTAATTGCATACGCCAGCCATAGCGCCGGCCAACGTTACGATGATCAACGGTCGGATCGGCCATAACTTTCCCCAGGCTGGATTCGGCTCATCCGCAGACATCAGAAAAAATGAAATTAGTAGTAAGCCGACCCATGCGCCGATCAGCATTTGCTTGCCGAGTGATACTTGCGGCGGCGAGGTGGAATTGGTCTGTTCCATATAATTGGTTATAGCGTTTGTTGCGTCGATATGCTCAATAACACTACAAATATAATAAAAGTACTTTGAAAAACAAAGTTTAGATTGATTTGCTCGCAATCTCTTACCCCAAATTAGCCGACTCTCGGGCCCAGACTATGAAGCCATACGCAAGATTGAACAGGTCATTTATTCTCATAATGTCTTTCAGGATTTAACAAATTCGGGACGCTCGTACTCGGGATTGGGGTACCTGTAAAACCCTTCGCCGGTCGAAATCCCCAGTTTACCCTTATCGATATACTCGTTCTTTAATAGCGTGGCTCCAATACGCATTTGCTCGTCACCGGCTTCGGCCGCATTCATCGCTATATTATAGACGGTTTCAAATCCGATCAGGTCGAGCGTGGCAAAGGGTCCCATCGGTGATTTGCTGGCAATCATCCAGGTCTTGTCGATTGTGTGTGGATCCGCCACGCCGCTTGAATACAGATTCATACCCGCCAGAAGCAATGGGATTTGCAACGAGTTGAGAATATACCCGGGATGCTCTTTAAAGAGCGGAAGCGCGATCATTCCAATGTTCTTTGCAAACTTCACTATTGTGTCGAACACTTCCGGGTCGGTGCCGGAATGACCCATTATTTCTGCGGTATTGTTCTTCCAGATCTGGTTTGCAAAATGCAGCGCAAGGAAGCGACCAGGCCTTCGTGTTTCCTGCGCGAACATGCTTGGAAGCAACGTGGAGGAGTTGGTACAAAAGATCGTCTTGGGCGGAGCTACTTCTCCAAGCAACGCATAAAAGCTTTTCTTGACTTCGATCTTTTCGGGTATTGCCTCAATAACAACGTCGGCGTTTTTTGACGCGTCGGCAAGATCTGTGGAATATGAAATCCGGGCAATGGCCTCAGCAATGTCATTGTCGGATGATTTCAGATCCATTTTATACAATTCGCCTAAATGCTTGAATTTCATTTTCGCTTTTTCGATGAGCTCCTGCTTAACGTCATAAACAATAACGTCAAACCCACTGAAGGCAGTTTGAAATGCGATTTGTGTTCCTAAAACACCAGATCCACAAATGGAAATATTTCGGATATTCATAAATAATGTCACTTGGGTTAGACGCTGTCAATCTTATGGCTTACAATCCCATCGCCTTTTTAATCATGGAAAATTTCCAATTATGATAGGGATAATATTTAAGGGGGAGCTCGAACCAGGTGGGCTTCTTTATGATACTCTTATAGTGTGAAAAGGCCCTGAATCCTGCTTCGCCATGATAGTTTCCGATCCCGCTGCTTCCAACACCGCCGAAGGGGAGTTCGTCGTTGACGAAGTGCGTCAATACGTCGTTCACCATTCCTCCTCCGAAGGAAACTTCGCTCATCACTTTATCGCTCAGCCTGCTGTCTTCCGTAAATAGGTATAATGAGAGTGGTTTTGGTCTCGACTTAATAAAGGATATGGCCTTATCAATGTCGTCGTAACGTAACACGGGAAGTATCGGTCCAAAGATCTCATCTTCCATTACTTTGTCGTTTTCGGAGACGTTGATGAGAACAGTGGGCTCTATTACGCGTTGTAATCGGTCATATTTTCCGCCGATATACACCTTCTCGGGTTCGATGAGGCTGATCAGTCGGTCAAGATGCTTTTGACTGATTATTTGGGTGTAGTTTCCATTTGCAAGGGAATACTGGGAAGCATTGATTTCCTTTTTAAGCGTTTCGAGGAACGCTTTCTCAATGTTCTCATGAACGAGTACATAATCCGGAGCGATGCACGTCTGTCCACCATTGATGAATTTGCCCCACACAAGTCGTTTGACACATATTTTTAAGTCGGCGTCAGGGGCAACAATCAACGGACTCTTGCCGCCCAATTCTAATGTCACCGGTACCAGGTTTCTCGCGGCCGCCTGGTAAACAATCCTTCCAACCGAGACGCTACCCGTGAAGAAGATCTTGTCGAATGATTGTGCTAAAAGCTGCGTGGTTTCTTCAATACCTCCCTCCAGTACCGAAAAAAAGCAGGGGTCGAAATTTGCCTTGATTATTTTTGATAACAAGGCGCTCGTGTGTTCGGTCAATTCACTGGGCTTTATTACCACGGTATTACCAGCCGCAATTGCTGCTATTGCCGGAACCAGCGTGAGATTAACGGGATAATTCCACGCACCGATAACAAGACTCACCCCGAGCGGTTCAGGCACAATGTAGCTCCTGCCCGGAAAGTTCAGCATATCAGTACCCACTCGTTTTGTTTTTGCCCAGCTACGGACTCTTTTTATCGCTCTATTCAGGTCCGCGTAAACCGTGCCTATTTCAGTAAGGAAGGTATTAAATGTTCCCTTTTGAAAATCCTTGTGCACGGCGTCGATGAGCTCGCGCTCATAAGCTTTAAGAACAGTTCTCAGTAGTTTGAGTTGATTGATCCTGAACGACAATGGTTTTGTAGCATTGCTGTTAAAGAACGCCTTTTGTTGTTCAACCAGAGCTTTTGTGGTGATGCCGCCATACTGCTTTGGGCTATCAAGGTCTTTCATATTGATGTTGTTTAGGTTTTCCGAAATTGATCTTCTTCAAGGTTCAGGAGCTGAACTGGCGCAGATGATGGTCGAAGTGGCGATAGACCAGTCTTCCCCATTCCTCTCTTGACATCATCCCGAATAGGGGATGAGGGTATGATTCATAGGGGGATCGGTAAGTTTTCCTGAGAATATTCAGGAGTTGTTCTTTTTCCGTTCCAAAGTCAAGAGCATTGTTCATTTCTATCTTAAACCCCTGCGGCGCTGCCGCACTTTTTGGAAGGCGTTTTAGCACGCGAAGGACTATGAACTTGATGATTGTACGGTATAAGAAATTGCTTTCGTCTTGAAGATTATAGATTTTAATCGCACTTCCCGTGGCGACCTTCAGATGATTCAACATCTGAACGAGATTCATTTTGCCCCATTGGCGTTGCGCGTCGGGTTTAATGTCGACAATGCGGTCGTGAATTGCTCTTAGGTTGGCTGGATTAAAGATCGTCTCTTTAGACGCTTCCTTGATTTCCGGTAATTCAATTGAGAAGGGGTCTTTTGTGCTCGTTTCCATTGAGGTGAAAGTTTAGTTGTTAGTTATCTGGTGATACTGTTACCTGAACCATGAGTATCTACCGGTTATCAAGCCAATGCAGAAACTCGCTTACCTTGCCCTTCGAGACAATCAGTTTGTCGTTTGTTGGCACCACTGAATTCACCAATAGCTTTCGGGAGAAGTAATGTTCGACTTCTTTTACCGCGGCGAAGTTTATGAGGTACTGCCTGTTTAACCTGTAAAACTGTTTTGCAGGCAAAAGGCTTTGCACCTGTTCCAACGTGTAATTAACCTGGTAACCCTGCTTGTCAAAACACATAATCATCGTTGACTCATACCTGACATAGAAGAGTGCTATGTTTTCAGTTAACACGTTGATGTATTTACTGCCCTTAGACACCAGGAAGCTTTCCTTTCCTGTCGTATATGTCAGCTTTGTTAGCAGATCGTCCAGCCACGGAGGGCGAAACTGCAGAAGACTTCTGAAATCTTCCGGCGTTTTGCCGGGCGAAGGAATAGTTTCATCAGTCCTTAGCAGACTCAACGCCATTTTCGTGGAACTTAGATTATCTAATGGTTGTGTTTCCATATGGTCGGTATTTTGAATAATTGATCAGCAGTTGACATCCACTCGCCAGCGAGACAAGTACAAATACAGGTCCTTCTAGGAAATACAACTGTTTGCCGGCGATGTGTGGGTCATGCTTACTGTTTGGTGAGGCCGAATCCCAAACCTCATGCCATCGGGTTATGTGCCATCAAAGGATGCCAATTGCGCTTTGTCATGACGGGCGTTGCGCGATATTTCGCGGAATACTTGAAGTATACCGCGAAATAAAGTGGTCATTAAATGTCCGTATGAAGCTGAACGCTTTCTGTGCCGTTTATCAATGTGGTATAAGTCTTGCCTCTGGAATCGCAGAATTTACCTATGCGATAGATGTACAGACATATGCCAATTGTTTCGGTTAAAAGGCAGTGGATTTTGGCATGTCCGCGCTAAAATGCCTAAATGCCCGACCCGCGACGAGGGTAACGATCGTCTCGAAATCTCGCGGTCGATTTAAATTGACCACGAAATAAAAGTGGTAACTTAGAATTAATGCTGAGCGTGGTGGTGTGAGTGGTATGTGTTTGTACAGTTGACGTTCAACATTACAATATCTCATCACGAACTAAGTTTATCTCCGTTAAATACACCGTCAGAGCACGCCCCTTTTACGGAGTAAGAATGGTAATATCAAAACATCTACAAATGATAAACAGAACCATATTACTGCTATCATTTCTGTTGGTCACGATTGTTGTATCAGTGCAACCGGTCAAAAGCCAGAGCAATCATGTGGATTTACTAAGTCAATATGCAGAAAGCAAACCTGACACTGCCCGAGTACACTTGCTTCTGAAACTAAGCAAGTTTTATCTTCTTAAGCCAAATGAATTATCAATGGATCTTGACAGCGCGTTAAGGCTGGCAGAGGAAGCAAAATCGCTAAGCAGAGACCTGAAATTTAAACAAGGAGAAGAAAAGGCAGATTATATGATGGGATGGATCCATGTAGAAGCCAAACATCATTCAGCGCTGACATCGCAAATGAAAGTGCTTGGAGATACAAACAGAATTAAAGTGATGCTGAAGCTGGCTGAATATAAATGGAGCACGCAGGGCAATGCAAAAGAGGTACGGGATTCTGCGATATATTATTCGGGCAAGGCTTTGGCGTATGCGAGGGCCCTTCGCTCAGTAATGCTTGAAATTCAAGCAAGGTTCAGTTTAGCCGAATATACTCGTGAGAACTTAGAATTTGAAAGCTTGAAACCTTTATTGATCGAGGGACTTAAATCCTGCAGAAACGCGGGTCTTACGGAAGATTTATCGGAGATATTGCTCCTTTCTTTGCTGACGTTTGGTAGCAGTGATCAATATTACGCTGAGATAAAATCAATCTGGAGGGTTACCGTTGATGACAGTAGAAATATCACCGAGACCAAATGCGTGCGAGATGCGACTCAGCTGCTATTGGAGAATTCCTCGGTTATCAACTTTTACGCTGCAAAGGCATTTAATTTTGAAAATGCAGACAAGTTCTATTTTCGACTGATTGATCTTTTTGGAAAAACGGCTGAACAAAGCCCGGTGATTTATGCATCGTTATGTTATGTGTATTTTATGAAGGGAGATTTGATACAGTGTCTCTCCAATGGAATAAAGGCAGAGAAGTTAGCTGAGAAGGACAACGCAAGGTCATTGCCCTATCTGACCTATAATCTTATTGGCCAGGCATATTTCCGTGTCGGGAACACTGACGAATGCATTAACTACCTGCAAAAGGCAATTGCCTTGTTGCGAAGCAGGCATATCACTCCTGACGGTGGCGTTATAAAGTATTTAACGAGGGCCTATCTTGCCAAAAATCGGCCGCAGGAAGCGCTGGCTCTTCTGGATGAATGCACCAGGACTGGTAATTATGTTGAGGAAGATTTAAAAGATCTTTTAGAAAGTAAAGGAATTGTCTGCCAGTCTTTGGGGCAGTACGATAAAGCAGAGCAATATTATTTAGAATGTCTGCAATTGGCGAGGAACATGGCAGCCGATCAGCGTCTTGTCACCTATGTGGCTTTAAGCAGGCTCTATCTTCAATCGAAGCAATACAGTAAAGCAGGGCCATGGCTCGACATCCTGGGAACAACGGAGAGCAAGAGTCTGGAGCCTTTATATATCCAGGAGGAATTGGCGTTGATAAGGTTCAGGATTGATTCTGCCCAGGGGAACTACAGAAATGCCATCGCTCACTTGCAGGAAAATAGATTGTTGCACGATTCTATTTTCACGAAGGCAAAAAATGATCAATTAGAGGAATTGAAAATACAATATGAGACAGATGAAAAAAACAAGGACATACTGGTAAAGACAGCCGCGCTTCAGGAAACAACTCTTTTGAGAAACATGTTTATTGCGGGCGCTATTTTGTTATTCATATTGCTTGCAGGGACCTATCGCCGGTATCACAAAAACCAAAAAACTAACCGACTGCTGCTAACACAACAGGAGCAACTTAAAAGATTAAATGAACAACAGACAAAATTGCTGCAGGAAAAGGATTGGTTGGTAAAGGAGATCCATCATCGGGTAAAGAACAATTTGCAGATCGTAATGAGTCTGCTCAATTCGCAGTCTGCTTTTATAGACAATCAGCCAGCCCTCTCAGCGATTCAGGACAGCCAGCATAGGGTGCATGCCATGTCGCTTATTCACCAGAAATTATACAATTCAGAAGACCTTTCTTCTATTGACATATCTTTTTATATACGTGAATTGGGATCTTATCTGCGTGATAGTTTTAATACGGGTCAACGAATTCACTTTGAGTTTAGCATTGAATCGCTTGAAATGGATGTGATTCACGCTGTTCCTCTCGGACTGATACTGAATGAAGCAATTACCAATTCGATAAAATATGCATTTCCCGACGATCGAACTGGTGTAATATCCATTTCTTTGTCGAATACATCTCCCGATCATTACCTGCTGGTAATTTCAGATAATGGAATTGGAATGCCGTCCAATGTTGCCGGCAAAAAGCAAGGGTCCCTGGGTATGAGCCTGATGGAAGGATTAAGCGAAGATCTGGACGGACATTTTGCCATTGAAAGTACCAATGGGACTACTATTAAAGTATCCTTTGTCCATGTCATTAATGCCATGCGGCAGGGGACATTATCTGGGTCACTAGTTTCACACAATTAAGATGAATAAAAAAGTACTCATCGTTGAAGACCAGTTTGTGGAAGCAAATGACCTGCAGCTTATGCTTCGGAAAGCCGGCTACGATGTTTGTGGCATAGCCCGATCAGTTGACATCGCGCAGGAATTAATTAGAAAGGACAGACCGGGGCTCGTACTCCTGGATATCTTTCTCAAAGGAAATCGAACGGGCATAGATCTCGCCAGACAGTTAAAGGAAGACAATATTGCATTTATTTACCTGTCAGCGAATTCAAATGAAGAAATACTGGCTGCGGCTAAAACGACTGAACCGTATGGGTTCATTGTAAAGCCGTTCCGCGAAAGAGATCTACTGGTTACCTTGGAAATTGCTCAGTACCGGCATGAACACAGTCGCGAGTCCCGGTACAGAAGAGAAGCTGACGTGTTGCGACAGCTTGAGAAAATAGTCGTTACGGATATTGACTGGAAAAGCAGGATGCTTGAAACCGTCAAGATAATCCAGCAAGAAATACCATTCGACTACCTTGCCATTGATGATCAGGGAACAGCAGACGTGACGCCAATAGGTTTTTTACGAATTGGTTTTGACGAGTACCAGGCGCTCGGGATAACTGAACTATCGACAATCGCAGGGATTTCAGTGCAACGCTTAATCAGAATTCTTGCAGCAAACAGGGAGGAAACGGGTCGGGCGTATTTCAACGACGAGGAATTTGAAGTAACCATCGGCCGTTCCCCACAGAAACAGCTGGTGGCGCAAACCTTTCAAATGAAATCTCTGCTTTCTTACCCCCTGCATGAAAGCCTGCAAACATTTACTGTCAACTTCTACAGTCGCAGGCCTGACACTTATAATGCGGAAAATCTGGCGCTGCTTGACAGGTTGCAAAAGACCTTGACCAGTATTTTTAAAGTGAGGCGTGACTCTGAAGGTACAGCGAATAGTGGGCGAGGACCTTTTGAAGCTTCAAAGTCGGGCACACCCGACTTTGAAGGAATGATCGGTAACAGTCATTTGCTGCTTAATGTATTTGATCTTATTTCACAGGTGGCTCCATTTGATACGTCTGTTCTGGTGTTAGGAGAAAGTGGTACAGGAAAAGAAAAGATTGCAGAATGCATTCACAACCTCTCACCCCGCAAGCGAAAACCACTGGTGAAAGTAAACTGCGCAACTTTACCAGCATCGCTGATTGAATCTGAATTATTTGGCCATGAAAAAGGATCCTTCACAGGCGCTATAGAGAAACGAACGGGTAAATTTGAACTGGCAAATGGCGGAACTATTTTCCTGGATGAGATTGGCGAGATGCCTGTTGATTTGCAGGTAAAACTTTTGCGTGTACTGCAGGAAAGGGAAATTGAACCAATTGGCAGCAAATCTACCGTTAAAATCGATGTTCGTGTGATTGCGGCCACCAACCGAAATTTGGAAAGGGAAGTTGGTGAGGGCCGTTTTCGTCTTGATCTGTATTATCGTCTTAATGTTTTTCCGATTATACTGCCTCCTTTAAGAGCGCGTCTCGAAGATATACCCGCGCTGACGCAGCACTTTATCAATATTTGCAATCGTAAAGCCGGCAAAAGAATTACGGGCGTCTCGGACAAAGCATTGGAAGATCTTATGACGTACAGCTGGCCCGGAAATATCCGGGAACTTGAAAATGTCATTGAAAGGAGCGTACTGCTCGCAAAAGGGGCAACAATAGAAGATATCTATTTGCCGTCTGTTCGAACAACAAATGCTTTTCAGAATTCCCGGGAGTCGCATATGAAGACAATTCATGAGAATGAGCGTGATTACATTATCAGTGTGTTGAAGAAATGTCATGGAAAAATATGGGGTTCGGGGGGAGCAGCGGAAGTACTGCGCGTGCCCCCATCTACTTTAAAATCCAAGATGAAAAAACTGGGCATTCCAAAAGAGATTGGGGAATAGTCAACGGTGAATCCTTACCGACCTTAATCTACATTATCTCAATCGTCGAATACTTGCTTTGCTTCTACGCCATTTGCATTTCCGCAAAACACGAATAAGATACTCTACTGGTTGATCTTTCAAAATTTGGCTCAGCGGTCATTGGCGATTTGTCAACATAAAACCGCAGAAAACCTCAATCCCAAAAATGGCCAGGTCAGCCGCTATTTAGCCTGACTGAGGACCTTACTTATTGGATACTGCTGGTTGTCGACGGTACCTTTAATACGTCACTTCCAGAAACGCTAAAACAAGTATAACAATGAAAAAAGCATTCTTTAAACAGTTTCTATTTGCAGGCATTCTGCTTTTTAGTGCCACAGGTTTTCATGCAAAGAACGGTGTACTGAAAACAGGTCCTGGCGCCGATAGCATAAAACACGTCCGCGCAAAAAATATCGTAATTGTTCATGGCGCGTTTGCAGACGGTTCGGGATTTAGAGAGGTATTTAGACAGCTCGTCGGCAAAGGATATAAGGTTACCATTGTACAAAATCCCCTGACCTCGCTCAAAGATGATGTTGATGCAACTCTAAGAGCACTGGACAAACAGGAGGGACCCACGGTTTTGGTGGGACATTCCTGGGGAGGTACAGTTATTACCGAGGCGGGAATGCATTCAAAAGTGGTAGCACTGGTCTACATTGCTGCCTTTCAACCTGGCAAGGGAGAGACCACTATCCAATGGGCGTCTTCCCTGCCGGCTGCACCGGAGAATGGCACATTACCGCCGGATGGACAAGGCGTGGTCTATTTTGATGATGCAAAGTTTCATGCGGGATTTGCCGCGGATCTGAGCAAGGAAGAAGCGCAATTTTTGTCTGCATCGCAGGGACCTATTTTCGGTAAGTGTTTTACTACTGCAGTAAAGGAGGCGGCATGGAAAGTAAAACCCAGCTACGGTATTGTGCCAACGGAGGACAAAGCGATCAACCCCGACATTTTACGCAATATGTACACGCGATCCGGAACAACTATTACTGAATTGAAAGCCAGTCACCTGGTATACATGTCCAGGCCCGGGGCTGTTGCCAACGTTATCATGGCTGCAGCGGAGTGAATGATTTTCTATCAGCCTGAAGTTCCTTTACTTAATAAACTAACGTTTAAAGAGATGAGCACGATTAAAGTTAAAGACGGTACTGAAATCTTTTTCAAAGATTGGGGAACCGGGCAACCAATCGTCTTTCACCATGGTTGGCCCCTTTCTGGCGATGATTGGGACGCACAAATGATGTTTTTCTTAGGCCAGGGATTCAGAGTGATTGCACACGACCGGAGGGGACACGGCAGATCAACCCAAACCGACACCGGGCACGATATGGATACTTATGCTGCAGATGTGGCTGCCCTTACAACGGCGCTCGATTTGAAGAATGCCATCCATGTTGGTCATTCAACAGGCGGCGGCGAAGCTATTCGATACGTTGCAAAACATGGACAGGGCCGCGTTGCTAAAGCTGTGCTTATAAGTGCGGTCACGCCAACAATGGCAAAAACAGATAAAAACCCTGAAGGTGTTCCGATATCTGTATTCGATGAGATCAGGCTGAACACAGCAACACGACGGCAGCAATATTTTAAGGATTTTCCGATACCATTTTATGGGTATAATCGGGAGGGAGCAAGTTTGTCGCAAGGCATTATTGACAATTGGTGGAGGCAGGGAATGATGGGCGCAGTAAAAGCACACTACGATTGTATCAAAGTGTTTTCAGAAACCGACTTTACTGAGGACCTCAGGAAAGTGGATATACCTGTACTCCTGATGCATGGCGATGATGACCAGATTGTTCCGATAGAGCTTACGGCAGCGAAGGCCATTAAGCTCCTGAAAAATGGTAAGCTAATCTCGTACCCAGGCTTTCCGCATGGAATGCCAGCTACGGAAGCTGGAAAAATCAATGCAGATATGTTGGCATTTATCAAATCTTAAAAGGCGTCGGCGCTTTAATTGATAAAGAAAACCTGGCATTTTTTCTGGTGAAAGACTTTGTATGTAACCCAATCCTGCTTTTCAAAAACGGAACTTATAAACATAGAAACAATGATAAATCAAAAACTACAATCCTGTATTGACGCTTGTATTGCGTGTGGTCAGGAATGCGACAACTGTGCAACTGAGTGCCTTCGCGATAAGGACGTTGCCGCTATGTTGCGATGCATTGAACTGGACCGTACCTGTGCAGAGGCCTGTTATGCAACAGCGCGGCTATTGAGCTTCGATAGCAAATATGCCACTGCGTTTTGCCAGGCGTGTGCGACGATATGCGAGGCCTGTGCTAGCGAGTGCGAGAAACATGCCCAACATGGAGTGGCACATTGTGAAAGATGCTCTGCTGCTTGTCGGCGTTGCGCTACTGAATGTAGGACGATCGCCGCCATCGTCGTTTAAATCTCAAAAAGAATAGTTTACGGTCTGTCCGCGCATTGCGGGTAACCATTTGATTATCAGGCTGTATTGGTACTACGGCTTAGCCTTATTGCAGTAAAAGTGTCAATATTTGTAACCTTTGATTTGCCTTTTTATCTAAATCAAGAAAAACATTTACTGATATGGGCGCAGCGACCTTGTTCCTCTTTATTGTAGTGCCTTCTTGCCTTTTGATACTTTACTACATCAGGGCCAGGAATACCGAGCGGATTAAAATGATAGAAAACGGAATCAATCCCGACGGGAACGTGGATTTACTCACACACCGGAAGCAGGAGACTTTGAGAAATGGGATCTTTCTCATTTTTCTCTCCTTAGGAGTGCTGGTGGGTGATTACGTAGCAAGAAATCAGATAGTTGACGCAGTCATTGCTTTCATCTCGACGATTTTGATGTTTGGAGGCTTAGGTTTTCTGGTGAATTATCTGATCCTTAGGTTTTGGCACACGAAGTAGTGCATGGCACAAAACTTATTGATCAAACAAGCCGTTGCAGGCAACCGGGAAGCATTAGCGAAATTAATTGATGCTTATAAGGATATCGCTTTCAACATTGCGCTCAGTGTTGTTAGAAATAGGGAGGACGCCAAAGATATTGTCCAGGAAAGTCTTGTCAAGGTCGTCGTGTACATTGATCGCTTTAGGGAGGAATCCGCATTTTCAACGTGGCTTTATAGAATTGTTTACAATGAATCAATGCGTCATGTTGGGCAGCTCAGTAAGCGAGCTGGCATCGATGCGCGTGAATTGGCCTGGACATTCTATCGGGAGGACGATGCTCAGCTTGCCGATGCCAGGTATATTGAAGTAATGAAACAAATCGATAAGCTTTCTGAAAGAGAAAGACAGGTGGTGATCCTGTTTTATCTTGCGGAAAAATCGATTAAGGAAATATCAGACATAACGCAAATGAGTATATCGAATATCAAAGTCAATCTGCATAGAATCAGGAGGAAACTTTCCGAAAACTTAGGCACGGCCATATGAACGACGATGAATTCATAAAGCGATCGATTCGCAAGGGTATGCAGGTAATCGACGACCCGGACTTCACCGAAAAGGTCATCCATGCAGCATCAGCCGCCCGATCAATGAAAACGCAGCGTCCGTTCATGGCTTTTTCCAGTCTCGTGTGCGGTATGCTCGGACTGATTGTAAGTTCAGGCTTTGTGGTCCTGTATTCAGTCGATGCATTACCTCGCTATCTGCCATACATTGACATGAAAAGCGGGATGATTGTGGTTGGCATATCGGCAACATTCCTTCTATATACTCTTTTTAGTGACCTCGTAGCAAGGAGTCTGCGTCCGAAAAACTTTCGTTGAATAAAGTCTGTGAGTAGCACAATATACGCTGCTCATGGTGCCCGTTTCGCGATGGAGAAAAGTTCTTCGGATCGGTCCAATCGGTCTAAGGTTGGGACATTCTCGTGTTATCCACATGATGGAAATATTCTTGCCGTATCCGTGTTACTTTTTGCTACGAGTCCACTCTAAACAAAGTCATTTGAATTGACGTGTTATGTGGCGTAATGGTTTTTTTCAATTTGGGTCTAAACGACGAACGTTGGTTAACAGCCACCTGAAGCACCTCCTTCCAGCGGTGCCTCGTCGTGTATCCGGTGGGTTATCAGCAAAGAAGTGAAAGCAAGCGTATTAACATTTTTTGAGCACGTAATAAATCCCATCGCTTCAATTTATCATTTCCAACGTTTGAAAAAGGTGATTACCAAAATTGGACGTCTTGTTGCATCGTTTCTGCCAGGATTAGTTTGCGTGAAATGCATGCATGATGTAGTTTTATGCGGTCATCGATGAAGACAATTCTCAAATATTTGCTTTGCATCTGTGTGCTGGTTTCCGGTGTATATACCCTTTGTACCACTTATGCACATGGACTCGAAGGAGAGCCTGGCAATTCGGGCAAATATTTGCGTACGGATCGCGTTACCCTGAATGTTTCGGATAAAGACGGGGCACTGTTCAGCAGATTCGCCTGGCTCAACCGTGAGAAGTCTGCCAATACGTTCCATATTCCCTTTTTGGAACAGCGCGAGAACGAAGAAGATGAATCCCATTCCTTCGATCGCTTTGGCGCTGTGTGCATTACTTCCATTTTTCTGGCCATCGTATGCGGACGCGCACTTGCCGACGCACTTGCTGCTTCAGACGGCTACCTTCATTATCCGGCATTATCCAATTGGTACCTGATTCTTCAGGTGTTCAGGATTTAATTTTTCCCGCTGAAGTTTAATCAACTTCGAAATCTGTTTAGTCCTGTGTTTCGGAACATCAATGCCGTTCGCTGCATGGATTTTCGTCTGTGGCCTAATCAGTCAACTACCTCAATTTCCAACATCATATTTAAACTGTATCAAGTTTATGAGAAGCATTCTCATGTTCATCACCGTCGGTGTGTTGCTTATGTACGCAGGCTGTGCATCTAAAAAAGAAGATAAAGGAGAAGAGATCAGGTTTTTGGTCACGAGTCCTTTAAAGAAGGACACGGTCACCGTCAAACAGTATGTTTGTCAGATCCGCGCCATCCAGCACATCGAACTGAGGGCGTTGGAACGCGGCTACCTGCAGAAGATTTTTGTGGACGAAGGACATTTTGTCAAGCAGGGACAACTGATGTTTCAGATCATGCCGATGTTGTACCGGGCTGAGTTGCAAAAAGCTCAGGCCGAAGTCAAATTCGCCGAGATCGAGTATCAAAATACAAAATCACTGGCCGACAGTAACGTGGTTTCGCCAAATGAACTTGCTCTTGCCAGGGCGAAGTATGACAAATCAAAAGCCGAAGAATCACTTGCTGAAGTTCACCTCGGATTTACGGAAATCCATGCGCCGTTCAATGGTATAATGGACCACTTCCAGGTGCGTCTCGGAAGTCTGGTTGACGAGGGTGATCTGCTCACGACCATGTCGGACAACAGCAAGATGTGGGTCTACTTCAACGTGCCAGAGGCGGAGTATCTCGCGTACAAATCAAAGGCAGCGAAAGATAGCCCGATGAAAGTGCAACTGGTGATGGCCGACCAGGAGCTGTTTCCTTACGAAGGGGTGGTCGAAACTATTGAGGCCGACTTTAACAATGAGACAGGAAACATTGCGTATCGCGCCACATTTCCGAACCCTGCCGGTCTGCTGCGTCATGGAGAAACGGGGAATATTCAGGTCAGGAAGTCAGTTAAAGACGGCCTTCTGATTCCCCAGAGAGCGACGTTTGAAGTACTGGACAAGAAATTTGTTTACGTCATTGACAAAGACAATAAGTTGCGATCCCGGGAAATAAGTATTGCGGCCGAACTGCCGCACGTTTTTGTCGTTAAAAGTGGCTTGAGCGAAAACGACAAAATCTTGCTGCAGGGTTTACGCCAGGTACGCGAGGCGGAAGTGATTGATTTCACCATGGTGAAACCCGATTCCGTGATAAGCCATTTGGAATTATATGCCGAATAACCAGTACCTAATCAACGACAAACATGTTTAGTCAGTTCATACGCCGGCCGGTGTTCGCGATCGTGATATCGGTTGTAATCGTCTTTGTGGGGATATTGGCAATCAGGAAACTTCCCATATCTCAGTTTCCGGATATTGCACCCACGACGGTGAATATCTTTATTGCATATCCCGGTTCGAGCGCCGACGTATTGGTGAAGTCTACGCTCATTACGCTCGAGCAAGCCATTAACGGGGTACAGGATATGCGCTACATAGCCACCGATGCGACGAGCGCAGGTGAAGCTACACTTCGCATCATTTTTGAACCTGGCACCGACCCGAACGATGCCGTGATTCGCGTAAAGACCAGGGTGGATCAGGTGATGCCGCTATTGCCGCCCCTGGTACAACGTGAAGGTGTCATCATCACACCCATCCAGCCGAGTATGTTGATGTATGTCAATCTCTACTCCACCGATAAGGGAATGGATGAGAAGTTCCTGTTCAACTACGCCACGGTGAAGATGATTCCTGAAATACAGAGAACAAAAGGCGTTGCCAGGGCACAGATTCTTGGAAGCCGGCGATATGCTATGCGCGTTTGGCTTGACCCGGAGCGGATGCGCGCTTATAATATTTCCGTAGAGGAAGTGATGGACGCCATTGGTGAACAAAGTATTATAGGTCGTCCCGGGCGCATAGGTCAAAGCTCCGGTATGGCCGCTCAGTCGCTGGAGTATGTGCTCACCTACAAAGGTCGCTACAACAAACCTGAAGAATACGAAGACATTATCATAAGGGCGAACTCCAAAGGAGAAAGTGTACACCTACGCGACATTGCCCATGTGGAACTAGGAAGTGAGTTCTTTGATATCTATTCTAACCTCGATGGCCGCGCTTCTGCTGCCATTGTGTTAAAGCAAAACTACGGAAGTAACGCCAGCGACGTTATAGAAGAAGTGAAAGCAAAACTCGATAAGATGAAGGAGTCTTTCCCACCGGGAGTGGACTATAAGATCAGCTATGACGTCTCGCAATTTCTCGATGCCTCGATAGAGCAGGTAATTGAAACACTCCGCGATGCCTTCATCCTGGTAGCCATTGTGGTGTTCGTCTTTCTTGGTGACTGGCGTTCCACACTCATTCCGATCTTAGCGGTACCCGTATCGCTGGTGGGTGCGTTTTTTGTGATGCAATTCTTTGGACTATCGATCAATCTGGTCACACTTTTTGCTCTGGTGTTGGCGATTGGCATTGTCGTCGACGATGCCATTGTCGTCGTCGAGGCAGTTCACGCCAAGATGGAAGAGGAACCGAATATTAGTCCTTACAACGCCGTGCGGAAGGTGCTGGGTGAAATCAGCGGAGCCATCATTGCCATCACGATGGTGATGGTGTCGGTATTCGTTCCCATTTCGTTCATGTCGGGTCCGGTCGGAACGTTCTATCGACAGTTTTCCATTACTATGGCCAGCTCCATTGTGATTTCAGCCCTGATTGCGCTCACGCTCACCCCGGTACTTTGCGCTATGTTGTTGAAGCGTCATACGCATGGCAGGAAGAAGAACCCTGTCGATAGGGCTCTTGACAGTTTCAACGCCGGTTTCGAAAAGCTCACCGGTAGGTACGTGGGTTTGCTGAAGCATATCGTGAGCCGGAGAGTGGTGACATTCGGAATCCTGTTGTTGTTTTGCGTCGGAATATACTACGAGAACAAGGTTGTGCCATCGGGCTTTATTCCGAATGAGGATCAGGGAACGATCTATGCGATCATTCAGACGCCTCCGGGTTCGACATTGGAAATGACCAATCAGGTTTCACAGCGATTGCAAAAGATATGTGAGAAGATCGACGGAGTAGAATCGGTATCGTCGCTGGCCGGCTATGAGATCATGACTGAAGGCCGTGGTTCAAACGCCGGTACCTGTCTGATCAACCTTAAGAATTGGTCAGACCGTCACCACACGGTTAAAGAGATTATGGAAGAGCTCGAGGAGAAATCGAAAGGTCTCGGCGCGGTCGTCGAATTTTTCGAACCGCCGGCGATTCCGGGATTTGGTACGTCGGGCGGATTCTCTATGCGCCTGCTTGACAAGACCACTGACACCGATTATCAACAGTTTGATAAGGTTAATAAAGACTTCATGGACAACCTGCGCAAACGCAAGGAGCTTACCGGTCTGTTCACCTTCTTTGCGGCCAACTACCCGCAATACGAGCTTGAAATCGACAACTCTTTGGCGATGCAAAAGGGTGTCTCGATCGGGAGGGCGATGGAGAACCTGAACATTATGATCGGTAGTACTTATGAACAGGGCTTCATCAAGTTCAACCAATTCTTTAAAGTCTATGTACAGTCAGATCCGAAATTCAGACGACTGCCGTCGGATATTCTTAATTTATTTGTGAAGAATGATCACGGTGAAATGGTTCCGTACTCGTCGTTCATGACACTGAAAAAGGGTCAGGGGCCAAACGAAATTACCCGGTTCAACTTATATAACTCTGCAGCCATACAGGGTCTGCCTGCGAAAGGTTATACGACTGCTGACGCTATTGCGGCCATACGCGAAGTAGCGGCTAAGACATTGCCCAAGGACTACGATATCGCGTTCGAAGGATTGTCGTACGACGAGTCGATCAGGGGCAACGAGGCTGTTTATGTATTTGCCGTCGTATTGTTGTTTGTGTATTTCGTGCTGGCTGCGCAATATGAAAGCTTCATCATTCCCTTGGCGGTAGTCTTGTCACTTCCCGTTGGGGTGTTCGGATCATTTATGATGCTTAAGTTAATGGGCCTGGAGAATAACATTTATGCCCAGATCGGCCTCATCATGCTCGTCGGTCTCTTGGGTAAGAACGCCGTGCTGATTGTGGAATTTGCCGTGCAGAAGCGTCAAGAAGGTGAGACAATTTTGAGCGCGGCTATCGAAGGTGCCAAGGTTCGTTTTCGTCCAATTCTCATGACGTCGTTTGCTTTCATCGCCGGCCTGATCCCTTTGATCCTGGCAAGGGGCGCTGGGGCCATCGGTAATCGTACCATTGGATCTTCGGCACTGGGGGGTATGTTGTTCGGAACGATTTTCGGTGTCATCATTATACCTGGCTTATACTTCATATTTGGCGGCCTGGCAGACGGGCGGCGATTGATCAAGCACGAAGAAGAAGACTCGTTGACCGGGGACTTTGTGCGTCATATAGACAGTTTCTCTGAATCCGACGAAAGCGATGACCATGACGTTAAGAAATAAATTGTATAGATCGTTAACCGGCTGCGTGCTTTTGTTGGCATCGGCCTGTGTCCCTGCCGTTGTACCAAAGAAGGAGCGTACGGCCACACCTGAACAGTTTGCCGGCAACTCGCCGGATACGGTGAATTCCGCGAAAGTAAACTGGCGTGAATTCTTTACGGATCCAAATCTGAGCGCGCTGATTGATATGGCCCTGTACAACAACCAGGAGTACAACATTGTCATGCAGGAAATTGAGATAGCGCGCAACGAGGTGCGGGCGAGGAAGGGGGAATATCTTCCGTTCCTTAGTATTGGCGCGGGAGCAGGCGTCGACAAGGTCGGAACCTACACAAGAGCAGGGGCAGTTGAAGAAAACAACGACATCGCCCCTGGCCGGCCATTTCCGGATCCGTTGGCAGACATCATCGTCTCTGCTAATATCACGTGGGAGGCCGATGTATGGCGCAAGCTGCGCAACGCCAAGAAGGCAGCAGCGCATCGCTATCTCGCTTCCATTGATGGAAAGAACTTTATGGCGACGCACCTGATTGCGGAAATTGCCAGCACATACTACGAGTTGATGGCCCTTGACAACCAGTTGGAAATACTCAGGCGAAACATCGAGATCCAGCAAAACGCGCTCGAGATCGTCCGTATGGAGAAGCAGGCCGCAAAAGTTACGGAATTGGCGGTGCGCAGGTTCGAGGCCGAGGTGTTGAAGAACCGAAGCAGGCAATTCGATATCGCTCAGCGCATCACGGAAACGGAGAACAGAATCAACTTCCTTGTGGGCCGGTTTCCGCAGCCCGTGCAGCGGAGCGGGCAGGACTTTGCTACGCTTATCCCGCCCGTTATTCACGAAGGTATTCCGTCGCAGTTGTTATTGAACCGCCCCGATATTCGCCAGGCGGAACAGCAATTGGCAGCGTCAAAACTCGACGTGAAATCCGCGCGTGCCAATTTCTATCCGAACATCCGGATCACCGCAGGAGCAGGGTACAACGCCTTTAACACGTCGTTCTTCTTCAAGACTCCAGCTTCACTGATCTATTCTGCCGCGGGTGAGTTGCTGGCGCCAGTGATCAACCGAAACGCCATCAAGGCATATTACTATTCGGCGAATGCCCGGCAGGTCCAGCAGGTATATGATTACGAGCGGTCTATATTGAATGCATACGTAGAGGTGGCAAATCAGATGTCGAACGTCCACAACCTTGAGCAGAGTTATGCCCTGAGGGAACAGCAAGTACAGGCGCTAACGGAGTCGATCAGTATTTCGACCAGACTTTTCAAGTCGGCCCGTGCAGATTATATGGAAGTGTTGTTGACGCAGCGCGATGCTTTGGAGTCCAGATTTGACCTGGTTGAAACCCGTATGCAGCAGATGAACGCGGTGATCAACATTTACCAGGCACTGGGTGGTGGGTGGCAGTAATTAGGACTCACCGGCCACTACTCGCCATGTAGTATACGGAACTGGGTCATAACCTCAGTCGGGTGCGTAAGTTCGCGAGGTGTATCTGGACGGAAATGTCCATTTTGGCTACAACATCCCCCAGTTTGACTACATGAACCATTTCAATTCCTCTGAACTTGGCTGCGGCCGATCAATGGAGATCCCAAAAACAGGAGGAGACCCCAGAAGTTTGCCGCGTGAAGAAATGAACAGAAGAAAACAGGACCCTCATGGCTTTTTGAGTAGCTTGAACATACAGATTTTGCAGTGCCTGACAGGTCGGCGATTAGCATAACAATATCAAGAAAGATGAGGCAGGAAGTAGATATACATCACAAATTCGAATCTTTATCCGAGTTGCATCGGTCATTTGGCCTACCTAAGCCGCAGCACCCGATGGTGAGCTTAATAGTTGATATAATGGAACACGTTGACGTCAATAAACTCCAGCGTTTCCATGTCCTCAGCTACTATCTGATATCTTATGTAAGATCGTTCAATTCGAAGTTTAGCGCAAAAATTAAATATGGACAGCGGCACTATAATTTTGATCAAGGTGGCTTATTGTTCGCCAGTCCAGGTCAGATAATCGGCACGCATGAAAACGAAGAGGATCATCCCGGTTATGCTTTGCTGATACATCCGGATTTTCTTCGAGGTTATCCGTTGGCAAGTACAATAAAAAAGTATGGTTTTTTTTCATATTCAGTCAACGAGGCACTTCATCTTTCGGATAAAGAGGAGGGGATCGTTAAAGCTATTTTTGAAAATATTGAAAAGGAGCTAAACGGCAGTGCAGATGATCTAAGTCAGGATATAATTATTTCTCAGGTTGAATTACTGTTGAATTACGCCAACAGGTATTACAGGCGTCAATTTCTTACCCGGGAGGCTGTACAGGATGATTTGTTACAAAACCTGGAGGACCTGTTGGAGGACTATTTCGCGAACGAGAGATCTTTGGGTAAGGGAATACCGACGGTTAAGTACCTCTCACAGCAATTAAAGATCTCCCCGCATCACTTGAGCGATACATTGCGTTCATTGACAGGCCAAAATGCGCAGCAACACATACACAATAAAGTTATTGAGAAAGCAAAAGAGCTTTTATCGGCAACACCATTGACTGTATCAGAGATTGCTTTTCGGCTCGGCTTTGAACATTCGCAATCGTTCAGTAAGCTGTTTAAGTCGAAGACAAAACTCTCGCCAGTAGCATTCAGACAATCTTTCAATTAGCCAATGGCGCACATTAGTTTCTGCTGATTTTACCTGCCAAATTGATCAGGAACGCAATGAGATTTTGAGCGAGATGAATTATACTCAGGAGTGTAAATTCAAAACCGCTTATAGCGGATCGAATTTCATAGGGACATCTAAAATTCACATTCAAATCAAGTATGACTTCTTTTACTTTTAACAGCATCCGATCAAGTTGGAGCCAACGGTTGGTATCTGCTGTATTATCCGCAATGGCAATGCTGTGTTTATTCACGTATTCTTCCTTAGCGCAGAATGCGGGTTTAAAGCTTAACGATAGGGAATATTTAGAGATGCCGGGGCTTAACGTAATGCTGGCAAGTGATTTCTACCCGGAAGGTCATCAGGGTGGCGTGAGCATTATCCAGAACGGCGCTCGCGTAGCAACTAACGGCGACATCCGGCTTCAGCCTACGCCGGGTTTCTGGGACCCGATTCCGAAGGTGGGGGAAAGAAAGGTCGACAAAGCGAGCCAAACGATTAGCGTTAAATTGTCATATCCAGACCCCTCCAGAAACGGCGAGAGTTTATTTGTCGGCGCGATCAAATACCCTGACGTGAACTTCAGCTATACTGTGTCTGTAAAACCGGAAGGAAAATCTTTCAGAATCGTTGTCGACATCGACAAACCGCTGCCTGATGAATGGATTGGGAGGATCGGATTCAACCTGGATCTTTTCCCCGGCGATCTGTTCGGAAAGTCGTGGTACCTCGACCAGCAATCTGGTATTTTTCCCCGACAGCTGAATGGTCCGCGAATTAAGGATGCGCAAGGCAATTTTCAGATTGAGCCGATGGCCTCTGGAAAAAAATTAACGGTCGTTCCGGAAAATGACGCGCAGCGCATGACCATTGAGGTTATTCATGGTGGCGATGTTCAGCTTATGGATGGTAGCGCTGATTACAACAATGGCTGGTTCGTAGCGAGATCACTCGTCAAAGCGGGTGCATCAAAAAATGCTATTGAGTGGCGCGTTACTCCGAACGCCATTCCTGAGTGGAAATACACCCCGGTCGTGCAGGTAAGCCAGGTGGGTTATCATCCGGATCAGCAAAAGGTGGCAGTTATTGAATTGGATCATGACGACAGCAGGAAACTACCAGCGACATTATACAGGATTTCGGAAAACGGGCAACTTGAAAAAATTAAGGAGGCAGCTCCCGCCAATTGGGGCGATTTCCTACGGTACCGGTATGCGCAATTTGATTTCTCCGATGTCAGGAAGGCCGGCATGTATAAAATCAAATACGATGCCTCTGAAACCCAGCCCTTCGAGATCGGCAACACGATTCTGAAAAGAAATGTATGGCAGCCGACATTGGACTATTTCCTGCCAGTGCAGATGTGCCATATGCGTGTGAATGACCGGGAGAGGGTTTGGCATGGGGAGTGTCACATGGACGATGCGCGGATGGCGCCGGTTGATATCATCCATCTCGACGGTTACTCCCAGGGGCCATCTACCTTATGTAAATTCAAACCAGGTGAACAGGTACCAGGCCTGGACAGAGGCGGATGGCACGACGCTGGCGACTATGACATGCGGGTTGAGTCGCAATCAGGTACGATGTACGGATTGACCCAGGCTTACGAAGCTTTTAAAGTGAATTATGATAACACGACCGTTGACCAGATTAACCATATCGTTGAACTCCATAAGCCCGACGGCAAACCGGACGTGCTTCAGCAGATTGAGCACGGTGCATTGAGTGTCGTGGGTGGCTATTTAGCAATGGAGAGATTGTATAGGGGTATCGTTGAACCAACTCAGCGGACATATACTTTGTTGGGCGACCCGGTGAATATTACAGATAACATAAAGTACAATTCTGAAAACTTGAAAGACAATACTCCGGTTGGCCTGCGTAATTCACCGGATGACCGCTGGGTATTTACGGAAGATAATCCGGCAAGGGAATTGGATGTCGCCGCAGACCTTGCAGGCACGTATCGCGTGATGAAAGGATACAATGATACTCTCGCGAACCATTGTCTGAGAATAGCCGAGGCGCTATGGAACAATACTAAAGCAACAGACTCTTTACAACGGGTACGTTTAGCTGTCGAGATGCTTGTAAACACGCGCGACAAGAAATATGCTGACTTCCTCGTGGGATTGACAGACAAGATTTGTGCGAAAATTGATAGCACGGGTTATTTGATAGGACCTTCGCTTGCATTAATAAGTGATAAAAATTATGCCTCTTCGATACGACAAGCTGTAAAAAGGATCAGAAATAGAATTGATGAAGACAGCAAATTGAATCCATACGGTATCCCATACAATCCAACTACGATGCAGCCTGGATGGAGTATTTGGGGTAGCGGGTGGTTTGTTCAGAATTTCGGAATGCGACAATATTTTCTTCATAAATATTTCCCGGAAACGTTCCCCAATACTTACATGCTCCGGGCACTGGATTATATACTGGGTCGACACCCGGGATCCAATACGTCATCGTTTGTTTCAGGTGTAGGTTCAAAATCGTTAACTGTTGCTTATGGATTCAATAGGGCTGATTTCTCCTATATCCCAGGCGGCTCCGGCTCCGGTACAGCCCTGATTCGTCCTGACTATCCGGAGCTGCTAAACTGGCCATTCCTTTGGCAACAAACGGAATATATGGTAGGCTTTGCATCTACTGATTATATTTTACTTGTGCTTGGCGCGGAACAGTCCTTGAATGGGAGGTGATGAAGGTTTTTGGCGCGTCACTTCCGATGTCGCAAGCAATAGGCAGAATTTCAATCGGTCGTGCCCAACGGGCGGCTTAATTAATTTATTTCCAATCTTTATCCTCTAACGAGAATATCTCGTCGACCTTTACATTGAACACCAAGGCAATTTTCAACGCCAGCAAAGTGGATGGAACGTACTTTCCAATTTCAATGGAGTTTATCGTCTGACGCGAAACCTGAACCTTGTCCGCGAGTTCAGCCTGTGTCAAATTTTGTTTTGCCCGTTCTACCTTAAGTCCATTTTTCACAAACCTTACTGCTTTAAAATATGCAAACGGCTATAGAAGATAATATTTGCCAATGCCAGCATGAATATTAGAAAATGATTGATCTCTGTAAGTTCGAAAGAGGTCAAATTGTGATCATGTAAACTAGTCGTGATTAGTTTCGCACTGTAAGCGACAATGAATGCAATGTATAGAGAGCTGTTTTTTATTTGCACCGATCGCTCATCGTCGTGTCTTTCTGCAGTGATTAACAGCATAAATAATCCAATCAGCAAGGGAATTTCGGATCGGGCGGCATTGTCAAAAATCATCACCGGCATCCCAATAATTATGAACGCAAGGGCTACGTATTTTGAATAATAGCGAATCTTAAATGTGGATTTGGGGACCTTTGCCATATTAACCTGCTGATTTTCTTCTGAAATGTACACTTTACTTGTCAAAAAGACAAGTAAAGTGTACATTTTACCGTCGGAGTTTTCGGCACATCAGGGACCTTTCTATCTTGGATCCGTCATGAAATTATTTTTTTTGCTACTCATTTTATCTATTCTATCGGCCGGTGGCGGTTTAACCGCGCAGAATTTACAGCGCCAGGTTATACCTGGTGAATTACCGGACCCATCAGTTATAGAAGTTGATGGCGTGTATTATGCCTCCGGGTCATCTAATGACTGGGGACCAGTTTATCCTATATATAAATCGACAGATCTCAAGGAATGGTCTTTTGTCACGTATGTTTTTAATAAGACTCCCGCGTGGACTATATCAAGCTATTGGGCCCCGGAGTTGTTTTATCACAACGGCACGTTTTATTGTTACTATACAGCTCGTCGAACGGATGGGATTTCCTGCATTGGCGTAGCCACTACGCGAAATATCAGCGAAGGTTTTCGGGATAGAGGTGTTTTGATCGAGTGGGGTAATGAGGCAATAGATGCCTTTGTGTATAACGAAGACGGTGCTTTATATATCACCTGGAAGGCGTATGGGCTTACACAGGGCAAGCCTATTCAAATATTAGGATCAGAACTAACTCCCGACGGTCTTTCCTTGAAAGGCAAAGCATTTGAAATTCTCACGGCAGAAAAAAGCTCGTGGGAAGCGGGCGGTATTGAAGGACAGTGTGTTGTAAAGGATAGCACCTATCTCTACATGCTGTACTCCGGCAATTCATGCTGTGGTGGAAAATGCGACTATAAAGTTGGTGTTGCCAGAGCAAAGACGATGAAAGGACCCTGGGAAAAGTATCCTGGCAATCCGCTTATAGAAAGTAACGATACGTGGAAGTGTCCAGGTCATGGAACGGCGTTAAGAACTGCCAAAGGGTGGTATTACTTGTATCATGCGTACAACGTGCACGGCTTTCCATATTTAGGAAGATCCACCCTTCTAAGCACGATGCATTGGGGCCGGGAAGGGTGGCCAGAGTTTGGCATAGATTCAGCATCCACTGATCGCACTATCATAAAAAATAATATCCGTGATCATTTTACTTCACGAACACTTGAAAAATGGTGGCGCTACGATGTTGTCAGTTACACTTTGAAAACGCAGCTTAAAGAGGGCAAACTCTTCCTTACTGAAGTAGAACGGGAACAGAAGAATACTATTGGTTCGTTTATTGGGATAAGTCCCGACTACGCCTACTTCACCATGACGACCGCGATCAGCGGAAGCAACGAGGCGCTGAAAGGTCTTACTATATATGCAACTAACGCCAATGCAGTTGGTATCGGTGTCAGAGGTAAATCATTGATTGCATGGAAGGTGAAAGACGGTGAGTTTATCGAGTTAAACAACGTTGTTTTGGATCATGCCGAAAAGGTGTATCTGAAGGCGAACGTTTTAGAGGGTCATCTCGTAGAATTTCACTACAGCAATGACGGAAAGGAGTGGAGGCCAGTTGTTAATCACAAGGAAGGGACGAGATCAGTGGTGGGTGATAACCTGGCCTGGTGGTCATGGGGTATAAAAGCAGGGCTGTTCGTTAAAGGCGACGCGGTGAGTGGTGATCGCGAGGCCGCATTTGATAGTTTCACCCTTAACTATGAAAATGACTAGTATCGAACCTCGCGTGGGTTGAAATATGTACCTGTATGAAATCTCGTAATGTCGTTATTCAGCTTCGCGTACCGCGCACTGGCTGTCGTCGCTTTAGCGGCGAAGCATTCACCCTTGAGCCGCAGTGCTCTGATGACTCGGCCTTTAAACGTCCTGCGAAAAGCTACACCTTTCTTGACAGTATGCGAA
>Ga0193752_1000269_pt1 | contig 56642 bp, 53 predicted proteins | sample H1c1metaG_FD_144924 | JGI IMG/M metagenome (GOLD analysis project Ga0193752, IMG submission 144924) | Soil microbial communities from a riparian zone of the East river system, Colorado, United States - H1c1 | ecosystem: Environmental > Terrestrial > Soil > Riparian zone | place: USA: East River...
TCAAATCCCATTGTGTATCTGTTAAATCCATCCTCTATTATACTGCCTGCTAAGTTCTTTTTTGCAGTATCAAAAAACGAATTTTTAAGAGTGAAAAGTTAATTATCCATTTTTGAGATGGCTTCTAATGTGTTCTCTGTTCTTTCCGTCAAAGAAATTCTCGAAGTACGTTTGATTATCTTCTTCCAATTCAAAAAGTAAGATGATTCCTTTTTTGATTTTGTCTAGGATTCCATAAGCGATACGATAAGATGTCCTTAACTCTTCGATTTTGTATCCAGTTGTATCCTCATTCGACACCGTTGAAAAATCGATGTCCTCAGGAAAATTTGACGACCCTTGAACGTAATTGTAATATAATAACCTGATAAATGTAAACTCTGAAATCAATCGGTTCACCAAGCTATCAACCAGAGGAAAGGATTTTCCCTTGCCCCGATGTAAACTGCCGCTCAATCTTCCAATTTTCAGATTATCCTTAGTCGCGTCTCTACAATGACAATGTAGCGAGTGTTCGCTGAGACTCAAATCATTGAGGAGTACGAATTTTCGATATTCATTGTGTTTAATAAAATCGCCCTTCTCTTCCTTATGATTTTTCTCTTGCGATTCTTCACTAACCATAAAGCCGAAAAGGTTAAGGCGATTTGAATGACGGAAGATATTGCGTCTTATTTCCTCTTTCATAGACTCAGGTGCGGTCAGTTCTGACTTTTGATAATGTTCGATGGCGAGCATGTGAAATGAGGGTGTTTCAGCGATTAGTGCGCTTTGGTATAAATTAGTTAACGCATGAGCATAGGAGCCATGCGATTGCCAGCGCTCCGGTTTAGTTTCCGTATTCCTCCTCAATAAAGTAAGCGCTTCTATTCGCCTTCCTGCACGAGATAATGCATTCGCCAGATTGTTTCTGATATTATATCGCTCATTTTCATCGGGACAATTCGTCAATGCCTCCCAATATAATCTAATGGCTTCCGATATAGTGTCTTTAATATAATAGATCGATGAAACAGTATCATAAGTCAGTATCCTGTTTGTCGTGATTACATTATTTTGTATGTAATCGTAATCGTATTTGAGCATAATAACCCTCGCTCGGTTGCATGCAAGAAATACATTCGCATTAGGGTTTTGACTACTAGATTGGTTGAATATTCCAAGTGCTTTGTTAAGATGCGAAATAGGTTGACAATTCTCTGGGTCCGTTTTGAGCATTGACTCCACCACGTCTATGTATAAGCTCGCGACGATGGTCTTTGAATCTTCCAGAGAACCAACTTCAGGCATTTTCCCCGCTATAACATTATCAATAACCACAAGTGCTTCATTGTATTTGTTTTGCTCAATTAGAGCATCAACTGAATGAAATATCTTTTGAATTGAATCGTTCATGTTCTTGTATAAATGTTAGCTAAACGAACTGAGACAAAATACTCGGCCTCATTGATCTTAAATGGTAAGGAGAGAATGACTATGAAATGGTTCGCTTTCTTAAGCGTTGAGTACTCATAATATGTTTATTCCAAATCGGCTTCAAGCTATTTGTCGGACGCTTCTTAATATCATCTTTTAATCGACGAATAATTGAAGTTCCTGTATAACGTTTACCCATCGCCGCACGCACCTTTTGTTGAATCAAAGCATGACCTTCAAATGTCATGTTGTCTACTGCGGTCATAATGCTTAAATCTATCACTGCTTGAAACATACGCCAGTTCTCTCGGGAAATGAAGAACAAATTTCTTGAATCAGGTTTTCTCGGGTCTTTAAAGACGTTTCCTATTTTTCGAGGATGGCCTTTCTTCAATTTAAATACGTCAAAGTAACCGCAATCGGTTTCGAAGATATCGCGGGGTAAAAGAAACAGTGATTCGTAGGTCTCTTTGTCCAGGGCTTTATTAAACTTATAACTTTTCGAATACCTACCTTTTCTTTTTTCTTTAATGAATGAGGAGAATAAATTCTCTTCTCCTCCGACCTTTACTAGTACACAATTGTGACGATTCAGCTTACCAAGATTAATTCGGTTGCCGAGAAAATACCTTCTCAATCCGGTTTTGAAATGCTTATGAAGCGTGACGAAAGCACGTAGCAATGTGAAATGTGGAATTCCAACTAAACGCGTGTAGGTTCCATTAGCTTCATCCTTTACATGCACGTCCAGTACTTTTGATCGAGCACCAAAGTGTAGAGTATAATGCATCCCCTCACCGAAACTCAGAGATACTTTTTCATTGTCGATTTCTCCAGAAGTGAAAATTCTCAATTTCGTTAGTTCCGGTGGTAATAACACTTGGTCCGATGTCTCGTTCATAGGCTCACTCTTTATCGAAGGTTTTGGAAATAGTTCTGAAATTATTCAAGATGTCAAACTTCCGATCCAAGTCTGGATCGAAGTATTGTACGATTGCGGTGGCTGGCATGGTACCAAGAACAAACCAGACAGTAACTGCGACATCTTTATCAATCTTATCCTGAAGTAAGAAATAAATAACAAACCAAATACCAAGAACAATCACCGATGGGAGAACTTTCTTAATGAGAACCCGTATTCCACGGGTAGGTAACTTGAAATGTTCGACCGTTTGGAGTTCACCTAGATTTCCATTCATGATCGCAACAAACGATTGATTAAAGTCTTGGGATAACTCTTGAACCGTATTCTGTACTGGAAAGTATATTTTCATTTGCTGCGCCCTCCAATGGTTTGTAATTTGATGACATCTCTTGATGAACGAGGATTTCATCTCACCAGATTCAATTTGAAATGGCATGTGTGCGTATTTCTCAAAGATCAAAATGAGCATGTCCAGGTATGTGGCTTGCTTTTTCCGCCATTTCATATTCCCTAATCTACCTTTGCTGCTTGCACGGTAAAATTTATCAGACAAGATCGCAACGAGGTGCGTTGCTTTTTCCAGCGGATGAAACTTAATGGCTCTTTTTTGAATTCGATTTAACAATAACTTTAATAGCGGATCAACTATCCAGACTTGAACATTGAAGAATGCATAAGTTAGCATTCCTGCAATTATCCAAAAGGGAAACTGAAAATGATAGTACCAACTAGCTACTAGTAAAACAAGAGAAACGTGCGCCAAGAGGTGACTAACAGTTTTTGAGCTGGGTTCGAATGATTCACCTTTTAATCTGCAAATCAAATACCTTGGCAGCGTCATCAATACCGGCAGGACAATTACCAGCAGTAAATATCCTCCTGTATATCCCCACCCCGAACTGATAAATTCACTTTCCCGAATGTAGATTCCAATTGGTATTAGGAATAATTGAATTACTACAAATAACAAAGCCAATCCTATATCGAATGTGTCCTTAATCCATTGAGAACGTTCTTCATGCATAACAAACTTGGAGATTGTTTTGCACCTTTTGCGAATACCACGCGCTGGTTGAATATTATTTTTTTTTGCCATTACAATCAATACAGTTAGGATTTCCGATCGACGTTTTGCCAATACCCTTGAATCCGGAATAAACCTTCTCCAGAGCCATCCCTTTCTGCGTTTTCTATTTGTAGCTAAGTTCATATGATCGATTGCATAATAGGGCGTTACTGTATTTTATGTTCTAAGACAATTGAACTTTTGCTGTAACTCGTGCAGCTAGCTGGGCAAAACGCGCTCCAAAATGATTCTGCCAATATGAAATTGCTTTGAATCGATCGTTTTCCTTTACAGCCAATTCCGCATCATCTACCAACCCACCAAGAAGTTCTACAAATTTCTTTTTTTGTCCATTAGTTAATCGATCTAACAGATCGTTTCCTGGTTCAACCGGTTTAGCGATAGGCGAAATGGAGAACAATCCATTCAAGCTGTTGTAAGATTTTCTCATCGTATCGTAAAATGCGTAGTCGTCCCGTTCATGGGGCGAAAAATTCTTCGCTAGTAATACTGTTAACGCAATTCCACTTGGAAACTTGGTGATCGAACTCATCTCATCCTTCCAGGCTTTAGTGTATTTCACAAGTCGGATCAATTGATTCTTGTCTTTGGAGTTCAACGCACATTTTTCCAAAAACCAGTTTGTAAAACCTACAGGATCGGATTTTTCCGACCATTGAATGTCACCGTTGATCCCGATTCGCGTATGCTTTGTACCGACTAAATTCGTGTAATCAATATAGATTGGAAGATCCACGTGATAACCAACTTTTTTATTCCGTGCGGGAGGTTGGTACACAACCCTGATACAAGTTCTTTTGTTTACTGGTAAAGTGGAAGTGTGATCTTTGAGGGCATTATATAACCACATTGAGGCTGCTTCCGGCTTCGGCCAATCACTCTGGTAGTCGGAATATCCTCGCAAGTAGACGCCAATATCAATATCATATTCACCACTTGTAGGTCTTATGATTGTACCCATTGTAAATGATCCTTGAGGGATGAATTCAACTTGAGGGCAGTTGGAATTTGCTTTGAAGTAAGTTTTTATCTTCTTAACAATTGCAGTTCGTGCCGCGCGAAGTTGCTTCCTATCACTTGGTGTAAGTGAGATAAGTCTTCCGAACTTCTTAAAATCAGATGTACAATTTGCCATTATTTTATCTTTTTAAGTTCAATAGTCCCCCAAGTGTTTCTGGATCGACCGGTAAAGTATTCTCCTGAAATCTTTGCCGAGTTGATGATGCAGAATTCAGCAAATCCATAATGAATATTTAAGTGTGAAGGAGCACTAGCCTTGGGCGTGTTCTGATATTGAAACACCACGGATTGCCTGTTCATATCACAAAGGTGAAAGGATGCTGATAAGCTCTTCGAATAGGAGGTATCCGTTTCAGAAAAAATCAGAATTGTATCCCACTTTTGCAGGATCTCGTAAGTAATATTTTTTACCGAGATAAAATTATCGAATGAGGAACGAAGCTCTGCGTCGTAAGTGCCGCCAATCACCGGAGTTTCAATTCGCAAAAGGAAACGAATGAATTTCACCTTCCACAGGAAGTGATTGAAAAGTCCGAAGTAGATACCGTAAAACCCAAACATGGAGGGAACTTCCAGCCACCAAGGCGGTTGTACCCCGAAATATTCAAAGCCCTTACCAAGAAGCCAAGCGCTCAAAGTGGCGACTATGAACAGAACAAAGTGTACTCTTATTCTGTCTGCGGTGTCCGCAGTATAGTGATGTAGTTTTCCGTTCATGCGATTTGATTTCTTTTTTTACTTATATACTCTAAAATACATAGCCGAAACTGATCTCTGTGTCCTGCTAGCACTTCGTCACCTACTTCCCAAAGTGTTTCAATCGCTTTTTTGTGACAGTGTCTGTACTTCTTTCCATTTCCGCAGAAGCATTTGCTGACACGCTCTACTCGTTTATGCTCAATGGCGAAAGTCAGCGCGGCTTCAACATCAAACATATTAGAGGTCTTGACTAAGGGACCATAGTACTCCATTAAGCCCCATAATCCATGACTGAACTCCCCGTTTGCATATTTGCCTTCATTTTTTCGATACTGCTGATTTGCAAGGTATGGTACAATCCATTCGGTCAGAAAAGTCCGGAGATCGATTCCTTTGTTGCAGCGCAGTACTTCAAGTGGCAGAACCGTGAAGCAAAAACTCTCATCACCATACACATGCCGGTCAAGTATCTTGGGAAACGTACTTACTGTTTCGTACACATTTGGAAACCGATTCGGATAATCCGAAGTTGCTACGATGCGTACTTCATAGCTGTACTCTTTACCATCCGCAGCAAACGTCACCACACCCGTAAGCCAAGAATCCCCGGCTTCAGTGTGATGAATGAAGCCGGGGTATTCGATCATGAATTGTGCAAGATCAGCGGGAGGAAAAGTCGCCATACGGTTTGTGTGTTCCAACCAGTGTTTTGAGCCCTGGAGAGTTTTCTGCTTCTTTTTCGTCCTTCGCTGTACTACAGGAAAAACGATCTCCGAATTCATCTTGCCAATGCTTGCATCCATTCTTCGGATTTGTTTCGTCAATGGCCTTCTGCGCTTTCTCGATCATGCGATCAAGACACTTCAGGAAGTAATCCTTATGTGAATATTCGGCCAATAGGTTTTCCCCTTTAGGCGTCGTTGGGCGCAGACATTCGAAGTTTCTGCGGAGCCTGTCACGCATTAATACCAGTGTTTCCTTTAAAGCAATGTCATCACGATCATGCTTCATGTAGTTGTTACATGTAAGAATGGTCAACACTAAACCAGTTGGAAACTCGTTGCCGGAATCAGAGAATTCACGAAAGTCTTTCCACACTTTCATGTAACGGACGATCCTTCGTAGTTGAGGATTTGTATCTGCCTGTCCATTGAACCATTCAGTAAACGCTTGTGGATCACTTTCTATCCAGTTTTTGATAAGGTGGGCGAGTTCCGGAATGGTACCCTGCTTATAATAAATAGGAAGGTCAATGTGGTGACCATCTGCAAACAGAACGCGGATACAGGTTTTCTTCCTAATCGGTTTCTGGTTGGTGTGATCCTTAACGGCTTCGTAAATCCAATCGTGATAAGTCACAACGGGATGACGCTGCGAAGCACTTTCTTCTCCGATGAAATACACACCGTCATCAATATCATAAATGAGTATGGTTACTTCTTCTCCGTCGACCTTTATTTTTCGCGGAATAGGATTTACAATTGTGTCCATCAAGAATGACCCCTGACTACCAAACTTCGGCTTGATCTCGTTTGGGTTTTCATCAGCGAAATACTTCCTGATTTTTCTGCGAAGCTCCTTTCTTGATCCCTTTAAACTTTTTCGACGCGCATCCGTTAGACGGATCGCGCCATTAAACTCAATAAACTGTTCGTGGTTGTTTGCCATTTTTTTCCTCCTTTTGTTACCGTACTGGGTGCCCTTAGTACTTAATGTTAGGATCAAGCCTTTTTTTGCAGGCACCTGCAAAAAAAAGTACATTGCTAACATTAATCTATAGAGCTGGGTGTATAAATGACTAATTCAACTCCTAAAATCATCGAAATTGACTGGGAAAGCGTGATTCTGAGACTTCAGGCGTTTACCCGATCGTTCGTTAAAAACAAGGGGTGGTTCCGGAGGACGACACCGAATGATCTTTTAAAAGGGAAGCAAATTGACGATTATGTGTATGAAGCAATTACTCGATATCTAGAAAATCCGGATAAACATCGACCAGAAAGCGGTGATCTTGTTGATTGGCTCAAGTATAATGTGATTCGCTCACTGATCAGCAACGATTTAGTTTCGGCTGAAAATAGAAGATCTTCAGACTTAACCGGAGTGATTCTTGCTGCTGATGAAAATGATGAGGCGGAGTCCTATAGGGACGCACGATTACCGTATCTGGAAGCGGTCTTTGACCAGAACATCGACTATGACGCCGTGATGAAACATGTTCAGGCAGCGGTTAGTAAGGACGAGAGAGTAGAAGATATCTTTTTGGGATATGGAGATGAAATGAAGAGATCAGAGATTATCAGCACATTTGGAATGACCCCTGAGGAGTTTGATAATGCCAATAGAAGACTTAAAACAATTCTGAAAAATACTGCCCTTACGTTTGACTTAGAAAAACTACCGAGATGAGCAGCAATTCAAGACATTCAAAAAAAGATCTGAGTAAATATTTTTTAGCCTCTAGTGACGCTGATAGTGAAAGTAGTGAGCAGGCCCGACAATTTCTTATATCTGAAGGAATCAATGTTGATTCTATGCTTGCCGATGGATTGAAAAGGATTAAGAAAATTCAATTTCAATTGAAGGCCGAAGAAACGAAGAAGGGCATGAGGGCTTTTGATGAGGTCAGAAGCAGTGTAATTCATTGGGTGGAAAATCTTGTTGCTCAACCTGATTTTTCTTTCATCACTTGCGTACAGCAAGAGAAAATCGTGGTTAATTTCAGAAGTGTTGAATCTATGAGTGTGGACGATAAAAAAGAAATTCTAGTTAAACATTTTACTTTGAAGCGATTGAATGATGAGTCGGAAAATCCAAGTGGCGTTTAAATTTACCAAAGCTGAACTTGTTGCTAAAAAGGTATTAAGTGACTGTGGTCTTACTGATCCCACGGAAATGATGATTGAGGACATTATCATGGGTATGGGAGTTTTTTATGAAGAAAAGCCTCTTCAGGGCAAGGAAGGTGAAATTGTATCAGTCAAAGACAGATCAATTATTACGCTCAATTCTGAAATTCAATTTGAAGAAAAGCGTCGCTTTGCGGCAGCCCATGAATTGGGACATTTCTTGATGCACCGCGAAACCCATCCTGTTCTTTCCGATACAGAAGCAGAATTACTCAGTTGGTATCAAGGCGGTTCGCATGAGATGGAGGCTAACGAATTTGCTTCGGAGTTTCTAATGCCTTCAGAGATTTTTTATGCCGAATGCCTTGGGAAAAAATTCGGACCTGACGTAGTCGAACATTTAGCAAATCGTTTTGAGGTCAGTAAGACCGCAACGATTTTAAAATTTGTCAAACGCGGTAATCACCCGGTAATGATCGTTTATTGCAAAGACAATCAGATGAAGTGGTGGAAGAAATCGGATGACTTCTATCACTATGCTCTTTTTGAGCGTGACCAACCACCTCCAACTGGAACTGTAGCGTATGAATTATTCACAAGTGGGAGGTCTTACTACGGCGACGAGCGTAAGCAGGATATATGGAAGTCAGATTGGTTTAAGATGAAGGATGATGAGGATGATTCTCGATTCTTCGAGTATTGTTTATTTGCACCATCCTATAACTATACTATTAGTATAATTTGGGAGAGGTAGTCTTAACCGAAAGAAAATTTCTTTTCTCCGGAATGATACGTAGTAATTTTTCCATCCGCGGAGATTTTCAAACTAGTTATAGATGGAGATATTTCCCACAAGCAGCGTATTGTGACTTCGACTTTTCCAGAAAAAATAATTTTTTCGTCCGGAAAATGTCGAACTCTCCGAATGAATGAGGTGCTCCGGCTGGCACTCAATGCTGACAAAGGTTTCAGAGAAAATGAAAAGAGACAAATCCATAAAAAACTGGACTTGTCTCTTTGGGTGGACCCGGAGAGAATCGAACTCTCGTCCAAACCGATTCCGGTCGTACTTTCTACATGCTTAGCTTCCGATTAGTTTTCGATCTAAACCAGGCTCAAAAGCGGGCCGAGCTTAAACTTAGTTCCTTGTAGCTTACCTGCGTCGGAACATTACAGGCAACTCCTCTCATTTGCGATGCCAGGATCCGGGACGTAGAAAGGAGGAACTTCCCGGCTGGCAAAGCTGGTTAATCCTTAGGATTAAGCAGCAAGGGCGTAGTTAGACTCGCCGTTTGAAATTGTGAGAGTTGATATTAACGTGCCATATTCACAACGCACGGCATGCTTACACGAGCGATCACCAGCTGTCAAAACCGGTCGGGCCCTTCCGTAAACGTTTTACAAAGATACGTATAATCAGTGCGCAGTGAGGTCAGTGCGCAGTACGCAGTAAAACAGTACGCAGTGAAACGGCAATCCCTTTCAGGAGACAGTATCTCTAACCGACTGCGCACTGCGTACTGAAAAACTGCGCACTGACCTCACTGCGCACTGAATTTCCTATCTTCGTTTCCAGCACACCAGTCCAGTACATTCCCAACAATGACACAGTCCGTCCAATCGGTTGTTCACGTAAGCGCACTCGAAAAAGAGTTGCTCGCTGTCGCGCAGAACGGGGATTCCGCAGCGCTCGGCAGGCTCTACGATGCGTATGCGCCACAGCTCCTCGGATTTATCCTGCGCCTGGCCCGCGACCAGCAAAAAGCGGAGGAAATTTTGCAGTCTACTTTCCTGGAGGTCTTTGGACGAATCCGGAATTACGACCCATCAGGCGAAAAGTTATTCCCATGGATGCTCAAAATTGCCCGTGAACAGGCTCAACATGCGGTAAATGTGGAAAACAATGAGGTCAACACGGAAATCCACAATGAATCCGATCTCGTAGATTGCATCAGTGTTGAGCCCGCTGCCCATTCAACCCTTATTGACCTGATTTATGTTCAAGGCCGTAGTTTTGCACAGATTTCGCAGGAACTTGGAGTGAGTGTGCAAACATTGAAGACCAGAATCAGAAGTGAATTAAAACAATACCGGCAAGGACCGCCTCATGCATAAAGTGTCAGATTATATCGAATCAGGGGTCCTTGAACTTTACGTCATGGGTATGACTTCTCCGCACGAATCGGAAGAGGTCGAGAAAATGGCTACGCTTCACCCGGAAGTACGCACTGAAATCGAAGAGATTGAAAAATCGCTCGAAGTGTACGCGAAAGCAAAAGCCGTTTCACCGCATGCCACTGTAAAACCCATGCTCCTCGCCACCATCGATTACATGAAACGCATGGGCGGCGGCGAAGCTCCTTCGAATCCATCCATCCTGAATGAAAATTCGAAAGCATCAGATTTTGCAGAATGGATCAATCGCACAGACATGACCGCGCCGGAAAATTTCGAAGAGATCTTTGTGAAACTCATCGCGCATACGCCACAGGCCACAACCGGAATCGTGTGGATCAAAAACATGGCGCCGCATGAAGTGCATCACGATGAACACGAAAAATTCCTCATCCTCGAAGGCACCTGCGATATCGTGGTGGGTGACACCGTGCACAAACTCGTCGCCGGAGATTATTTCCAGATTCCGCTTCATGCAGGACATCGCGTGGAAGTGACGAGTGAGATGCCGTGTAAGGTGATCTTACAGCGCGTTGCGGCTTAAAAAGTGTCAGCGTCGGTATCAGTGCCAGGACGCTTCGAACACGTGTAAAATTTCCAGCCCAATTATTCTTCAATGCAGGCAATCGCTAATAAAAAGTGTCAGCGTCAGTATCAGTCCGTACACGCTGATACTTACGCTGACACTTTTTATTTTGATGCAATAAATTTCCAGGCGCTTTCGCAATGCTGATAATTTATTGCATCAAAAAATCTTACGCGGAACAGGTGGTTCACTGACACTGATACCGTCGCTGATACTGATCCTGACACTAATCTACTTTTCCACGATCACCCGCGTCACAATCCGCTCTCCATCACCAGTTGAGATCACCACAGAATAAATTCCGGATGTTTCGAGCGCAATTTCTGTACGCGTTCCCGCAGCGATCGTGCGCACATCAACCAATTGTCCAAGTGCATCAAACACTTCGATCGTTGCTGATGTCGCTCCGTTCCAATTCACGGTAAACGTTCCGTTGTTTGGATTCGGGAACAAAGACAGTGCTGAACCTTGCGCTTGCGCGATGCCTGTGCACACATCCACGTAAATCGACAATGAATCGGTTGCAGAACATCCCAGGCCATCAGTATACGCATACGTTACTGTGTTCGCTCCGATGTTCGCCATCGTTGGGTCCATCATCGATCCCATAACACCAGGACCGCTCCATGTTCCACCCGACGGTGAAGCGGAAAGTACAGTAGCCGCATCGGTTGAACACAACGTGTCCGTTGCTGAAGAAATCGTCAGCACAGGGGCGGCGTTTACAACCACAGTAATCGAATCGGTGTTAACGCATCCGTTCACATCAATTCCTGTTAATGTGTACGTGGTTGTTGTGAGTGGTGTAACCGCAATAATGGTTGTGTTCTGCGACGTGCTCCACAGGTATGTAATTCCACCGGCAGCGTAAAGTGAATCTGATTCTCCTTCACACACCGTTCCGTTGAGTGCAGTAGCATCAATGGATGGAAGCGGATTGACAGTAACTGTTACTGTTGAAGTATTCACACACCCGTTTACATCAATGCCCGTTACTGTGTACGTGGATGTAGAAGAAGGAGAAACAATTTCATTCGATGTTGTTCCTCCGCTGCTCCACAGGTACGTACTTGCGCCCGATGCGGAAAGTGTATCGCTGTTTCCATCACAGATTGTTCCGAATTCCGCAGACGCAGATACGGATGGAAGTGCGTTGATCGTAACTGAAACAGAAACCGGTGCGCTGCTTCCGCAACTGTTGTCGGCAGTAACTGAAACTGATCCGGATACTGTTCCGGCTATCATCATTAATGTATCATTTCCTTGTCCGCTCAGAATAGAAGATCCTGCCGGAATTGTCCAGGTGTATGAAGTTGCACCAACCGATACATTCGAGATGAACATCACGGTATCACCTTCACAAACGGTAAGTGTTCCTGCAATGCCTGTTGGTGATGTTGGAACAACTGAAGTGACACCAGGAGTAACAGTAACTACACCGTTTCCTGTTTGTGTTCCAGCGGTGATCGTTTGGCTAGTCATTGCAGCATCGATGTACGATGATCCGCCACCGCCGCCGCCACCTGACCATGCACCGCCACCACCACCTGCTCCGCCGCCGCCGCCTGCTCCACCGTAATATCCACCACCACCGCCGCCGCCACCTGAACCAGTGAATCCGCTGCAACCAATAATTCCTGCTCCGCCATCACCACCAATTCCGAGCGTACCGCTAAGTCCGTTGCCTGCCGCAATTGAACAATTGAAATTCCCAATTCCTCCGCTGCCGCCATCAATCTGCGTGCCGCCTGACCCGCCTGTTCCACCATCGCCGCAACCCGGCCCTGTTGAACCGTTGCTACCCGATGTTCCGCCACCATTGCCACCGTTGCCGCCGCCACTGCTTCCGCAGGATCCTTGCGGCGATCCGGTTCCGCCACCGCCACCTGCACCAACAATAACGCGGTCGGCCACAAGCACGCCATTCAAGCGCACATCTGAAGCGCCGCCACCTCCCCCGGATACATTGGGGCCACTGATCCCGGCAAGACCACCACCGTTGTAACCGTTCTGTCCACCCACATAAATGAACAGCGTATCGCCAAAACTCACACTGAGTTCGCCGGTAGCATAACCACCGTTACCTCCTGCAACTCCGGGAACACCGGGACTTCCCTGCGCACCTGAAGTTTGAATAATTACACTGTTCACACAGGGAGGAACAACGTACGTCTGTACGGCCCCTGTAAAGTTGTACGTTGACGTTTGACCATACGCAAACAAACCTGCGGTCAATCCGAACACAACGGATAAAGTTGTTTTCATGGCTGGTGTTTTAACGGAATAATTTGAAGTCGCCAGATACGTTGATTGTCTGGCAGTGTCTCATTTTAATTGTCAAAGAATTAGTCACTCGCCTGGTTTTTGACTCCCGACTTGCCTACTCCCTGCTTTTTTCTCGACTATCTATCGGGTTACGATCACGCGCTGTGTAGTGCGGTTACCATCGGCACTGATCACAGCAAGTGTATAAACACCCGCAGTTTCAAAACCGAATACTTCTGAAGAACCGCTGTTCACACTGCGTGACTCCACGATCTGACCGAGCGCATCATACACTTCGATCACCGCATTACCCGATCCGCTCCACACAAGTGTGCACGTTCCGTTGTTCGGATTTGGGAACAAGGAAACAGAAGAGCTTTGCGTCTGCGCGATACCGGTGCACACATCCACGTAAATAGACAATGAATCGGTTGCAGAACATCCGGTCAAACCATCTGTGTAGGTATACGTTGCCATATTCACACCGATGTTTGCCATCGTTGGATCCATCATCGATCCCATCACACCAGGACCGCTCCATGTTCCACCCGATGGTGAACCAGAAAGTACAGTGGCTGCATCGGTTGAACACAATGTGTCTGTTGCCGAAGAAATAGCAAGCACCGGAAGCGGGTTCACCACAACAGTGATTGAATCGGTGTTAACGCATCCGTTCACATCAATTCCTGTTAATGTGTACGTGGTTGTTGTGAGTGGTGTAACTGAAATATTGATTGTGATTTGCGACGTGCTCCAGAGATACGTATTTCCACCTGAAGCGGAAAGCGTATCCGATTCTCCTTCGCACAAGGTTCCGTTGAGCGCAACAGCATCAATCAACGGAAGCGGGTTAACAGTAACCGTTGCGGTATCTGTATCCACACATCCGTTTACATCAACACCCGCTACGATGTACGTTGTGGTGGTTGACGGAGCGACAATGATCGTTGATGTTGTCGGGCCGGTATTCCATAAATACGTTAATGCACCGGAAGCTACAAGTGTATCGCTTGATCCGTTGCAGATGGTTGATGCAAACATGGTGGCATTGACAACCGGAACTGCGTTCACGGTCAAATTGCTTCCGTTGTCGGCCCCGGTCAGTGCAACGTTGGAAGATGTTACACGGATACGATAACCGCTTCCTGCAGGCGTTGCCATCGGAATAGTTGCGTTAATCGTCTGCGGGCTTGTGCTTGTGCTGCTCAGTGTTCCGATTGCTGTTGGTGCAGCAAAGCTTCCTGAAGCGTCTGACAATTCAGCAGTGAATACATTTCCTGCATTGAATGTTCCGCCAGGAGTAAAATCGACATTCACGGCAACTCCCTGGCAGAAAAAAGTGGAAGAAAGTGACGTGATCGCAATTGCGGTGTTAACCTGTTCTGATCCCGGTACAGAAGTTGGCGGCGCAGTTACAAACTGGCGCACTTTGATCCAGTCAACCATTTCGGTATAGCCGCTGCCATACGAAGAGAAGCCTACGTAATACCCCGTGCCCGAACCCGAAGTGAATGTCGTCGGGGTTGTATTGCAATTGGCTGTGGTTGTGTTGCAGAAACTGTTGACCACAATATTTGCGCCGGCCATGTCTGGTTGAACTTCAAAATCATTGTACACTCCTGACATGGGGTGCTCGACGTACGGAAAACTCATGTTGAACCATGCATTGCCACCGCTGACATCAGGGTCCTCGGTAACACCCTTCATGGAAGAGCCAACTTCACGGAATGTATACCGCATGTCTGTACCGGCATAGCCCAGCACCAATCCTGCTGAAACACTGATGGCCTGCTCGCGTGTTTCCACAACGGTTGGAATATTCCAGGTCGTATAACTGCGGATGTATTCCCAGTTGTAGTTACCGGTGAACGTGAGTATCCCACCCGATTCGCTGCACACGGAAGGTGATCCGCGTGTTTCCCACTTGGTGGTATTGAAAACGCCGTCGTTAAAATCGTCGAAGAAAAGAAATACGCTGTCGCCATTCGACACAGCAGGTGCAACCGGATTTCCGTAATACATGTCTACGGTTGAGTTGGCACTTGCAGTGAGCGTAGGCACCTTCAGCCAGATGATGGTTGATGCGGTATTTATTCCGCTTTCGATCCAGTAATTCACATTGGTGCATCCGGCAAACGTAAAACGGATATCATCACCGGTTGCCAGCATGTGTCCTGCGGCAATGGGCGCTGCAGTGTTCACGGTAACTTTCACCTGGTAATTGGTGAGCGTTTGTGCCAGGGAATTGGTGACGGTAATGGGCTGGTAATATCCCCAGGCGGGAAGACATTGTGCAAAACTGTACGCCGGAGCGAGTAATGCGAAGGCTACGAGAAGGAAAAAGTACTTGTGTTTCATGTAAAATGGTTTTGGGAACAGTTTGCCAATTTTTTCGAACCAGAAAGATAAGGAAAAAAGAGGGTCAGAAGTCAGTGTCACTGGTCAGCGTCATTAACGACTCCGGTGGCGACACGATGCGTACTTATAAGTTGAACCTTTACTGACACTCCTCAATCCCACTTCCACAGAAACCAATACGTCTTCACGGCCTCTCCGTCCAGCACTTCCCCGGCCGACCCGATTTCCAGTTTCTTCGGTGAAATCAAACGGGGCACGAGGTACATTTCCATTTTATCTTCCCGGTGAAGAAAAATCGTATCGTTTCTCACGTTCCATGTGCCCTCCCAGCCCATCTCAACGCCCGGAAGACCGACAAAAAAACCGTACGTGCCGTCGGCATTGAACTCATAAATATTCGAGATAAAAAATGACACCGGGTATCGTACGGTGCTGTCATTTTTGAGACTGTCCGGAATGGTGAGATATTTTTCCGTACTGTCTATCCGGTATTCCGTCCAGGTACCGATGATCATTTCGCGGGATAGTGTGTCGGGCTGGGCATCAACGCTGCAAGCCTGTAAGGTGAAGAGGAAGAAAAGAGGTAGTAGTTTTTTCATGCGCAGTGAGTTGGGACAGTTTCGTTCTTCCTCAAAGACGTAAGAAGTGTGAAATGGTTCCCTCCAAGGTCAGTGCACAGTAGGTCAGTACGCAGTCACCAAACGTGTAAACTGCGCACTAAATGTACTAAAAAGGCGTACCGTCGGAACTGCCTACTTGCCTACTAAACTACTCACCTACTCCTTTATAAATCTTCCTCATCGCAAACTTCCCGCAACCCGGACATTTCACTCCTGTCCTTGGTTCCCCGTATGCTTTGTAACGGATTCCGCCAATCTCCCAGATGTCCGAAGTTTTTCCGCAGTCGCAATCAAACTTATAGGTTTTGGAATCGGCTTTCATCTTCTCAAACAGTGAAGCGGATGCAAAGAATTTTGCGAGTTTTTGAACGAAGCTGAGTTGCATGGGTGATAACTGTTTTTATCAAACACTGAGTTGAAGATCATACTCCGGCATTTCGTCGTAAGTTCTTCCGTTTAGAAGACGCCCATTCGCTTTCTTGTTTCGCCCGCCCCATTGTTTGAAAAAGAATGCAACATTCTTCTTTTTACACTGCTCCTGAATTTCAAGAACCCAATCCGGATTCATGCTTCTTGGCTTGTGTCCGCTTTCTCCACCAACTATTACCCAGTCTATTTTACTCAAATTAAGTTTGGGTAAAGGTCCGATCAACGGTTCGAGGGACAAGAATTTGACTTTTGCACCTGTCCTTCTCAAAAAATCAATCCGGCTTTTGACTTTTTCATTCTCTACCGAAACTCCCATCCAGATATTATGCGTCCACTTTAACTCTTTATGTAATTCGAAAAGACGTTCAGCCCGCTTGGTTAGTACCTGGAATACGTGCTGCGGATTTTCGTTCATCACCTGAAACACGCGCTGAATGAATTCCAAAGGAACTTCATCGTGAAACAGATCGCTCATGGAATTAACAAAAACCACCTTGGCGGATTTCCATGTGTATGGAATACTCAAGGCATCGTCGTGTGTTCTCACGGCAAAATTGTCCTTGTATTTTTCCACACCCATTGCCATGAGTCGTTTGGACATAATTTCTGCATAGCAAAATTTGCACCCTGCAGAAATTTTATCACAACCGGTGGTTGGATTCCATGTCATTTCGGTCCATTCGATGCTTGATTGTGCCATGTTAACAATATTGAATTTCGTTTATAACTGCTCCTCGTGTGCAAACTTTATGAGTTAAATTTAATTTACTCTTATTAATTACTCGTTCTCTTTCCAGCTTCGCGAAAACGGGCTTCGAATGTTTTGGGAGAAATCCACTAGTTATAATAAACAAATAAATATCCTTGTCTGTAATCAGCTTTCTTTCTTGTATCAATGTACACAGACTTGTTTCAAAATCCTCAAGTTTTTTAGGGCGCTCCACTTCTCCAGTAAATAAATTTCCTTGGCCGGGCATCAATCGTTCTTTATCAATGTCATAATTTGCTTCACCTCTTTCCGGGTCCATATCCCAACAGGAACGAAGAAATTTTTCCATTCCAAAAACGTGTCCGGATCCAAAAATTAATCCATAAATGTTTCCATTATCCTTTCGCAATGAAAATCTACCTAAGTAATACTCCTTTCCATTGGGCACCCACCCTTTAATATGCTCGTGAATCATTCGATGTACATGATAATATTGAGTGCGTTCAACATCAGCGCGATTTAGCTGCAAGTATTGTTTCATGCTATCATGCTCGAAAAATCTTCTAGCATGTGCCGAAGACACAAAAAACAGAAAATCGGTATGCTGTAATGCGATCACACGATTGAATACAGCTTCATTAATATGTTTTATCCCATTCTGATCAAAGAAAATTAGGTTTACACAATCTGGCTTATTTAATTGACCATACCATTTTTCAAACGCTACTTTAAAATCAAGATTTTCCACTTGAATATTATATTTTGGAAACTCTTTACCCTTTTCCTCAACCAACTTCTTCAGTTCATCGTATTTGCTTTTCTTGTACTCATTCAATAATATATTAATTGTAAAACTCCTGTTATTAATATACCTGCTATAATTGTTTAATCCAGAAAAAATCAATTCAGGTGAGCCAGGATACCCTTTCTTATCTCGACCCGGACCAGCAAAAAAATCAACGATGTTAATAGTCTTCCAAATAACCTGTTCTCTAGCAAGAAAGACTGGCAGCCATTCATTTAAGTAGTCGTTGAACAAGGACAATTTGTCCTTTGTAGTTTCATCAAATACATATTCGTGCAAATCTTTACTCATTTTTATTTTATTGGGTTATGACTTCTTATACTATTTTTCTTCTTTATCGACATCAACTCGTTCCACGTCATCATGAATCATTCTCTCTCTCCACTGGACAAGTTCTATCGTGCGATGAATCATGTACATCTACAAATCTGCACATCAACTCATCTGCACATCATTTTTTCTTCTTCATCTCACTCAACTCATCCTTCACCACCTGCAACATGTCCATCATTTTATTCATGTCGGGCGCTTCTTCCTTCTCAAACTCCTTCGTATTTATGCTGCACGTAAATTCCCAGAGCTCGAGCACATCGCGCGCGGGAACCGTATACGGCTGGTATTTTGAATTGTCGGAATGCAGGTGCAACGCTTTCTGATGCTTGTCGGGATACACACGTTTGTATACCAGTCCGTCGTCTTTGGTAAGTACCACATACGTGTGTCCTTTTTTGAGATTGGCCTTGTCTTCCACAAATTTGCCAATGACAAACGAGCCGTCTTTAAGCGGAAGCATGGAATCTCCTTTGATCGGGAAGGCACGGTATTTTCCGGTACGCAGAAACGGCAGACCGATGCGCGGCAATTCTTCCACGTAATCCGGATCGGCATAGCCGTTGAGATATCCCGCAGAAGCTTTGAGCGTAACGAGCTCGATATTGTCGTTGTTCTTCGCATCTACCTGTACCGGGAAAAGAATGCGCTGCCCGGCAATATTGATCGACGGAATGGATTCTGCCCGTGATAGATCGTGGCGGATAAGAATGTCAATCGGCAGTTTGAAAAAGTCGGAAAGGATCACGAGCATTTCAACTGGCGGCGACGAGCGGTTTTCTTCCCAGGCGCCGAGGCGCGATTTCTTGATCCGGAATTCATCGGCAAATTCCTCCTGTGTGAAGCCTTTGAGCTTGCGGAGGTGTGCGATGTTCTTGGCGAGACGGGTGATGATGTCTTTCATGTTTGTATGTTTTGCCACGAAGGCACTAAGTCACTAAGATTCACTAAGATTCACTAAGAATTACGTATTGAGTGACTTATCATGTCTTTATGCTGCTTTGAGTCTTAGTGCCTGGGGGCCATTTATTGCCTTATTCTCAAAGATACGAAAAAACTAAATATTTTAGCCAGATCAGCTATATTTTTTAGCTTTTTAGTATTTCTTATTGACTGATTCTGAATTAATTATAATTAAAACTCAGCTCAGACAAGCGCGGGTAAATAAAAAATCACTCCCTGTGTAGGTTTATTCTTCGGATTACCCGACTTTGTAAAGTTGTTTTAAATATCAATTTTATGTATTTAAAATCAAATGTACACTCATGTCAACCCAAACATTAAAATTACCGGACAGGTTCATAAACATCCTGGTTAATTTGCCCGAAAATGGAATGGGTTATCAAATCGTGAAAGTTATTCTTACGAACGGAAAAATTCTCCACCAACAGAAAGTTCTCAATTCTGAATTCCTGGTCCTTGAAAAAGAACTAATTTCAGAGCAGGACATCGACTCCATTGAGCTGGAAAAGAAATAACATCCAACTTCATCGCGGTATTCAAAATACCGGAATCCTCCCTTCCCAAAAAATCAAATTATTCCGGCCTGTGTTTTAAAAAAGCAGGATTCGTCAGTGATTTAGGATAATTCGTCGTTTAGCTGGGGAATTTGTGATAAAACTAAATTTTTTAGCCAGAACGACGGTCATTTTTAGCCGAACTTTGGAGGAGATATTAACAAGTGCATCTTCAAAATCACGCGGATGACACACAATTTTAAACCAATTTTTATTGATTGAGCTGTGGCAAATGAAATTAAATCGGACTCTGATTGGTTGGTAGCAGAGGCTATGGCTAAGTACGCTGAACAGGAATATCCTTTACAAAATGAAACATATAGGTTAGTTGGTATAGCCATGGAAATACATCGCTACCTGGGAAACGGATTCGCGGAAGATGTTTATAAGGATGCTTTACAAGAGGAATTTAAACGAAGACAAATCCTTTTTGAACGTGATAAAAAATATGAGATTGAATACAGAGGAATTATTTTACCTCACTTCTATTTTGCAGATTTTGTCGTAGAGAACAAAATAATTCTTGAAATAAAATCGCAGGCTGGTATTCATGAAGAAGCAGTTCCCCAAGTGGTTAATTACCTGGCTGCTTCAAAGCTAAAGGTTGGATTAATTGTGAATTTCGGAGAGGGTTCTTTGAAATTTAAACGTGTTGTTTTTACCCGTAAGAAACATGAATAGCAGCACACAGTAGCTGCGCCTTCGGCGCCCTGCCACAGATTCGCAGATTAAAAAAATTAATTACTATGACGTAAAAAAAATACTTGTGGTTTACTCAAATGAAAAATAATTTTTAAATCATTTAATCCAATTAAAAAAATCTGCGAAATCTGCGAATCTGTGGTAGGACGCCGAAGGCGTAAAAAAACAAACAATACCAACGCATTTAAGATCAATACCATGATTTGAGCTACCCATAAAACCCCACAACCCCGAGCAATGCTTCCCCTGCGTTACTTAAGGTTAAAAAAGACCCGATTGCTATACGAAAATCTCATACACGTCGACCTTGACTCCTTCTTCGTTTCCTGCGAACGAATGCTGGACTCGCGCCTTGAAGGAAAACCCATCCTCATTGGTGGCATCACTGATCGTGGTGTGGTGGCCAGCTGCAGCTACGAAGCGCGGCAGTATGGCATTCATTCCGCCATGCCCATGAAACTTGCCCGGCAATTGTGCCCGCACGCCATTGTGATCAAAGGAAACGGCGGCACCTATGCCAAGCAAAGTGATCTTGTAACGGCAATCATCGCCGAAGAATCGCCGCTGTTTGAGAAATCGTCCATCGATGAATTTTACATCGACGTTACCGGCATGGACAAATATTTCGGCTGTTACAAGTGGGCCCAGGAATTACGCAACCGCATCCGGAAAGAAACAGGACTCCCGCTTTCATTCGGACTGAGCACGAGCAAGGTCGTTTCCAAAATCACCACGGGCGAAGCCAAACCCAATGGCCACAAACAGATTCTGCCCGGCGAAGAGAAGCAGTTTCTTGCCCCTTTATCGGTGAAGAAAATTCCGGGCGTGGGCGACCAGACGTACAAGCTCCTGCGCAACATGGGTATCGAGTATATCCGCACGATCCAGGAAATGCCCATCGAGCTCATGGAAAAAGTGCTGGGCAAAAACGGGATTTCGCTCTGGAAAAAAGCAAACGGCATTGATAAATCGCCGGTGATTCCTTTCCACGACAAGAAATCCATTTCGTCTTCGCTCACTTTCGAGCGCGACACGATCGACGTCATCCGCCTGAAAGAAATTCTCACCACCATGGCGGAAAAACTTTCCTTCTATCTCCGCAATGGAAATAAAATGACCGGCTGCGTTACCGTTACCGTGCGTTATTCCGATTTCGACACACGCACAAAACAGGAACACGTCGAGTTTACATCGTGCGATGATATACTCATTCAAACCACGCAGAATCTTTTCGATAAACTCTATGACCGGCGCGTACTCTGCCGTTTGGTAGGTGTGCGGTTCAGTCACCTCGTGGAAGGCGGACACCAGATCAATTTGTTTGAAGACAGCGAAGAAAAAATTAAACTCTACCAGGCTATGGATAAAATCAGGAACAAATACGGACAGGATGCAGTACAACGCGCGGTTGCTATGGACAAAACGGGGATTGGGCAGATGGCGAATCCGTTCAATGGACAGAGGTCGTTTGTGCCGGCACATCGACGGATTTAACTCCGACTAAAAATTTACACGGCGACACGGCGTTAAAAGAAAAGCTAATCCAATACCCGGGCGCCCACGGCGAGACCAGGGCAGGATTTCCGCAATGCGGAAATCCGACCGTCTCTTAGAGAAGAGTATTCGTCCCGCCTTAGCCATTGAGTTACCGTAACCTCGCCGTGAGCGCCCGGGCTTAGAATAAGGAACACAAATAAAAAAGCGCCGTGTCGCCGTGTCATAAAATGCAATTAGAATAAAAACATAGACAAGAAATCGAGCGCACCGATTTTTGTCCGACAACAAACGTTTGTTACCGACTAATGTGAAAGAGTGGCTCTACATTTGGAAAAAATAATTAATACTTAACTATTATGGAACAATATGCAAGCGTAACAAAACCAAGAATGACGGCAACAGAAGTAAATGCATTAACTGATCGGATCGTAGATGCATGTTTTGCTGTACACAGAAACATGGGTCCTGGACTCAGCGAAACAATCTATGAAGAATGTTTAATTAAAGAATTTAAACGTCGAAAGATCAACTACGGATCCCAGGTTAGAATTGAAATCAAATATCTCGGGGAACCACTTTCGAAGCATCTTATTCTTGATCTTCTTGTTGAAGATGAAGTAATTCTTGAACTAAAAGCAGTCGAGGATTTCGCTCCGATACATGAAGCGCAGTTACTGACCTACATGCGGTTAACGCAAAAACAGATTGGATACCTGATCAATTTCAACGTTAAGCTCATGAAATACGGAATCCGGAGGTTGAGGATCGGATGACCAAATAACATTTTTCCATTGAAGTAAACAACCCAATCACCTTAGCGATCAAGTTACAGTAACCTCGCCGTGAGCGCCCGGGTTTAGAATAAGAAACACAAAGAAAAAGCGCCGTGTCGCCGTGTTAAATTTTATCCCGTCGTAATTAAACCGAAGACCCCAATTAAACAAATGCTCCTCAACTGCCACACCTTCTTCTCTTACAAATACGGCACCCTGTCGCTGAAACGCCTTTTCGCCGAAGCAGAGAAAAAATCGTGGAATTGTTTTGCCGTTACCGATATCAACAGCACTTCCGCCTGCATCGATTTCATCCGTCTTGCCCCTGAGAACGGAATTCGTCCTGTAGTGGGAATTGATTTCCGGAATGCATCCGAACAGAAATACATTGGCCTTGCACGGAACAACGCCGGCTTTCGCGAGCTGAATGAACATCTTTCGTTTTACAATCACAACAATCAGCCGTTTGAAAACCGCGCGCCGGAATTTCTGAACGCATATATTATTTATCCGTGGAGTCCGGCTGAAGCAGGCAGGGACAACACACCGAAAGAATTGCGCGACAATGAATTCATCGGGATACGCCCTGCGCAGGTGAACCGGTTATTGTTTTCCGATCTGAAAAACAAATTACACAAACTGGTTATTCTCGCTCCAGTGACGTTCGAATCGAAAAAAGATTTCAACGCACACCGGTTGCTGCGCGCCATCGACACCAATCTTTTGCTGAGCATGCTTCCGAAATCAGAAGAAGCACAGGCCGATGAAATGATGATGACCGAAGAGGAACTCCGCACAGCTTTTATCCGCTTCCCGGAAATTGCGGAGAACACCCAGCGGATGATGGATGATTGTGAAATTCATTTCGATTTTAAAACGAATAAAAACAAAAAACAATTCACCGGTTCTCCCGCAGAAGACTTTCAGCTCATCCGCACCGAATGTGAGCGGGGACTGAAATACCGTTATGGTGCGGCTCCATCCAACGTGCTCGAACGTGTAGAGAAAGAACTGAAGCTCATCCGCGATCTCGATTTCTGTTCATACTTTCTCATCAACTGGGATATGGTGAATTATGCGCGTAGCAAAGATTACTACTACGTAGGACGCGGTTCGGGTGCCAACAGCATGGTCGCGTATTTGCTCCGCATCACCGACGTTGATCCCATCGAACTTGATCTTTACTTCGAACGGTTTATCAATCCATACCGGACAAACCCACCCGATTTCGACATCGATTTTTCTTCGTACGAAAGAAACGACATCACGAAATATCTTTTCGATACGCACGGATGGAACCATACCGCACTCGTGGGTGCATACAACACACTCCAGGGCCGTTCCGTGATCCGCGAGCTCGGAAAAGTTTTCGGTATGCCCGCCGATGAAATCGACCGGCTCCAAAGCGCGAAAAACTTTTCGCAGGTCGATGAGCTCGGAATGCTCGTGCTGAAATACCACAAACACATCCAGGGTTATCCCAGTCACCTGAGTGTGCATTCGAGTGGCGTTATTATTTCCGACGAGCCCATCACCGCGTACACAGCTACGATGATGCCACCCAAAGGATTTCCAACCATACATTTCAGTATGCTTGAGTCGGAAGACATTGGGTTGCACAAGTTCGACATACTGGGGCAACGCGGTCTCGGGAAGATCAAAGATTCTTTGCAGATCATCAAAGACAACACCGGCGATGAATTTGACATTCACGACATCAACCGGTTCAAGCAGGATCCGGACATTAAAAAATATCTGAAAGCCGGTGATGCCATCGGATGCTTCTATGTAGAATCGCCGGCGATGCGGATGCTGCTCACGAAGCTGCGCGCAGAAGATTACCTGCGTTTGGTTGCAGCGAGTTCGATCATTCGTCCGGGTGTGGCGCAAAGCGGAATGATGAACGAATACATTCAACGTTTCCACGATGAAGAACGACGGAATAAAGCGCGTGAAGCACTTCCTGAACTCTACGACATTCTCCACGAAACGTATGGCGTAATGGTGTACCAGGAAGACGTGATCAAAGTGGCGCATTATTTCGCAGACCTTCCGTTATCTGAAGCCGATGTATTGCGAAGAGGAATGTCGTGGAAATTCCGTGAGCGGAACCAGTTCGATCTCGTGAAAAGTAATTTCTTCGAAAACTGTAAGAAGAAAGGACACAAAGAAGAAACGATCCAGGGAATCTGGACACAGATCGAAAGCTTTGCAAACTATGCTTTTTCCAAAGGACATTCTGCGAGTTACGCCGTGGAAAGTTACCAGGCGCTTTTCCTGAAGGTCCACTACCCGCTCGAATACATGGTGGCCACGCTGAACAACGGCGGAGGATTTTATCGCCGCGATGTGTATTTACACGAAGCGAAAAAATACGGCGCCACGATTGAATTGCCGTGCGTCAATAAGAGCAATGCGCTGTGCGCGATTTACGGAAAATCAATTTACATCGGGCTTGGTTTTTTAGCGGGTGTAGAAATGTCGACGGTCACGAACATGGTCAACGAACGAACAGAAAACGGTCCGTTCAAAGACCTCCGAGATTTTTTACGGCGCATTCCTGTTTCGCTGGAGCAATTGCGTCCGCTGATCCGCATCGGTGCATTTCGCTTTACGGGCAAAGGCAAAAAAGAATTGCTGTGGGATGCGCATTTCATGCTGTCGGAAACAAAAAAGAAAGCGCCTACACCAAACTTATTTGAAGTGGATGTGAGGGAGTTTACCATTCCTGAATTGTGGAACCATGAACTGGAAGAAGCGTTTGACGAAATGGAGCTCATTGGATTTCCCGTAAACACATCGCCGTTTGCACTGGTGAAAGAAATTCCGGACCTGCCTATACGCGCGAAAGATCTACCGGTGAATGTGGGACAACAGGTGAGTATGCTTGTGTATCTCATCAACATCAAATACACGCAAACAGGAAAAGGTATAAGCATGAATTTCGGAACATGGTACGATACCGATGGCGCCTGGGTAGATACCGTTCATTTTCCGGATTCGGCAGTGAGCTTTCCTTTCCAGGGCCCGGGATGTTACGTGATCAAAGGAAAAGTGATGAATGAATTCGGGTTTGTGTCGATTGATGTAACGCACATGGAGCGCCTCGCGACACGGAATATGGATGTGGATACGGTGAGGTTGAAGCCGGGGGTGCAGCCGTTGCCGGAGGAGCGGCAGTTGGAGTAGTCGCTGCGCTCCTTAAAATTTACCACGGCGGCACGGCGACACGGCGATTCGCTACGCTCATTGAAAAATTAACCACAGAGTTGCACAGAGGTAATTTCACAGAGTTTCACTGATCAACACATTGAGCAACACTCAGTGAAACTCTGTGAAAATCACTCAGTGTTCCTCTGTGGTAAAAAATAAAAATGAAGAATAATAAGTAACACAATCGCGCAGCGATTCCCCCGTGCCGCTCGGGAAACACAAAACAATACACGCCGTGTCGCCGCGCCGCCGTGGTAAGAGGTTCACTGGGGCAACACATTGAGCAACATTCTGTGAAAACCACTCAGTGCTCCCTGTGGTAAAATAAGTAACACAATCGCGCAGCGAATCCCCCGTGCCGCTCGGGAAACACAAAACAATACACGCCGTGTCGCCGCGCCGCCGTGGTAAAAAAAAAGAACAACATGATTAGCTTATACAGCATCGCCACCGATCCTTCAACCCTCGCCGTAAGAACAAACGTCAGCGACGTAGTTGAATACGCACCCACCTACCAGGCGCGCCCCGGCATGAAAATGCCCATCATCATCTTCCGCAACGACAAACCGGAAATTGTGATGGCTACCTGGGGCTTGCGGTCGAACACTTCATTCAACACCATTCACACGTCGCGCATTCTGAAAACGCGTCCATGGAATTTGCTCATCCGCAGGCAACGTTGCGCCATCCCGGCAAATTGTTTCATCGTGAATAAAACCAGCACACCTCATCTCATCCGCCTGCCGCAACACCGTTTGTTTATGATGGGCGGAATGTACCACGTAAAAAACGATGAAATATATTTCACGCTTTTACTCACTGAAGCCGCCGACATCATCGCGTCCATCGCCGAAGAAATGCCTGTGATCTTTCACAACGACCGCGTACACAAATGGCTGACCACAGAAGATCTCGGTTCCATCATGCGTTACGCCGACAAAGCCGGAAACAACTGGTTCGATTATTTCAAAGTTGACCCGGAAGTTTTGAATTCAAGAGAAAACAACCGCGAACTGCTTACGCCGTTAGGCATGTCGCGCGGGCAAGTCAAGCAACGCGAACAACAGGTAGCGGCGATGAGTTTTGAGAAGGAGAGAATGAACCGGAGAGGGAATAAATGAGTACGCAGTGAATCAGTGCACAGTGCGCTACTCGATCAGCATTTTCCCGCTTGCTCTCAGTTCATCACTGGTACTTAGCGAATAGAAATACACTCCGCCAGCGAGATCGCTTCTTTGAAATATGACACGATCAGCTACAATGTTATCCATACGTCTCACTACCCTGCCCTGAGCATCGTACACGATGAGCGTATGCGGTTTTCCAAAAGGATTCGAAAAGGTTATTGTCGCCGACGCTTCGACCGGGTTCGGAAAAACAGAAACGCCATCATCAATGAGTTCCGCTTCGTCCTGGAAAACAGAAGCGCACATGTTTCCCACATCGCAGCCTGATGATATGGTGAGCGGAAAAGTTCCGGTCTGAACGCCTGAAGCAACGGTCGGGTTGCACACATTCACAAATGGCACCCGGATTCCTTCAGTCAAAACAACATTATTTTCGAAACAATAACTGTTTCCAAGACTGTCCGTTTTTACGAGGTAAAATTCCCCTTGCTGTCCTGGTGCGGCTGTGATACCACATAAAATAAATCCCTGGTCCTGCTGCACTACTTGCACACAAAAGCCGCCGTCGGACCCCGTGCCGCCGTATGTTTTTGACCACACTATACTTCCCACACCGTTAATTTTTACCAGGCATGCATCGTTTGCCGCGTTATACGTGTTTCCGCATAAAACAAACCCTCCGTCAACTGTTTGACGCACGGCATAACAATAATCATAACCTGATCCGGCGTACATGCTTCCCCAAATATAATTGCCTGCAGAATCTGTCCGTACCGCATACATGTCTGTGTTGTAATTCATCCAGCTGAAACTGTTTGAATAACCGGTCATGATATAACCACCGTCGCTGGTTTGAATAACATCCATCCCGCGGTCATCATACAATCCGCCGTACGACTTCGACCACTGATGGGTACCGAGCGAATCCGTTTTAAGCAGGTAGTAATCCCAATTGCCCGTCCCAATGAGTGTAGATCCACATACCACATAACCACCGTCAGCTGTTTGGCGTACGGATACCATAGTAACGCTAAGGTTTACAAAGTGCATGTAATTCCATTCCACCATTCCCGAAGCATCGGTTTTCATCAGGCCTGCGGTGCCCACCATAATAAATCCACCATCACTCGTTTGCCGGATACACCCTATGGATGACAAGTACTGACGTGTCCACAATGTATCACCCACCGAATCCGTCCGGATTATTGTGCAATACGAATTCGAAGAAAGGCATGCCAACACAAACCCACCATCCGTTGTTTGCAAAACAGACCTGGCGTACGTAGAACCTGTCCAGTCGAAAACCCGGGTCCATAAAGTGTCGCCGTATTTATTGGTCCGTATCAAACAAGCGCTTTGCATAGATCCGCCGGTGTCGCTTTTTGCGCCAACGATGGCGTACCCGTAGTCGCTCGTCTCGATGACGTAATATGCGCAGTCAGATCCCGGTCCGCCGTACGTTTTCTGAAAAGTAATGACGGCGTTCATCACGCTGCTACAGGAAATAAAAACGAGAACAAGTAAAAGACGCATCGGTGTGGCTGATCAGTGAAAACTAAAACTGGAAATACGTGAATGGCTCAGGGCTGTAAAAAAATCTATCATAGATCAATGTTGAAACGCGGTACAGGAACCAGATGCTTCCGAGTATGATCAGCAATATCCGCAGGCCGTTTGTTTTGGGTAATACCAAACCAACCACAAGAGGAAATCCTGCAAATGCAATACCCGTCAACAGGTTCACGATACTTGTGATCCATCCGATGTTCCAACCCCATTCGTATTGCAGTTTACTCGTCAGTGTCCAGAACAGGCTCTCCACTACCAATAGCAACGCGAAAGCCACAAGTATCTTACGATACAGTTTTTCTTTATTGCTTTCTGCTTGCGGTGCCTGGACAGCATGAGGTGCGTAATATGTTTGCTGTGGTTGTGGCGCGGCGCCTGGAAACAACAGACCGCAATTCCCACAGGAACTTGCTCCTGGCTGAACGAACGCATTACATCGTGGACAATTCATAATACTGATTTTTAGATTAACTATTCCCTGATAAACTCAGTCACCGATTTCCAGTTCGTTCCGGAAATCGTAAAAAAATAAATTCCGGCCGCAAGTGTATTTCCGTCAATCACTACTTCGTGCTGACCGGCGCTTTGCGTTCCTGTAAAAACGGTGCGGACGAGTTTTCCGTTTACGTCCGTAATTTCTATCGTGCTGTTCAACTGATCGGCCGGAAGAAAATAGCTGAACGTAATGCGTTCTGTGAAAGGATTTGGAAATGCACTCACCACGGGCTTTGCATCAGGACGTTGCTCTACATGCACAACAGATGAAAGCGAATCGTGGTTGTAAAATATTTCGTAATTCCCCGCGCGGTAATCGCACCAGTTGATGTGCAGGAATGTGTTCGATGCTGCTAAGCCAATGAAATCATTTCCTTTTTGAATCGGAATATCCGGCGACAACACCGAACTCACCAAAACGTTTTGGCCAAATGTTACACCGCCGTTGTATGAAGCGGTTGCCCATATCTCAAACGGTGAAACGGCATCATCGCCACTGTTTCGCCGGTCGCGCCACGCAACACAGTACATTCCATTCGGAGAAAATCCGGCCCACGACATATCCTGTTCGTTACCATTTCCCAATGCATCATCATTCACAGGCACAGGATTTGCCGATGACCAGGTAATACCACCGTCGCTGCTGTTGATGCTCAGGATATCTGCATCGCCATTGACTCCGCTGGTATACGTGAACACCAGGTTCTGCGCATTCGCCGGGTTCGCCGATAATGTTGAACCGAACTGCAGCGTGTCGTTGATACCGGAACCCGCCGGTGCTACCGCCATGATGTGTGGTGTAAATGTTACTCCTCCATCCATCGATTTCACCAGCACAACACGAAGCGCGAAACTCAACGGAAGATGCCACGAAAAATAACTCACGTTTATACTTCCGTCGGCGCCAATGGCGAGCGCACCCATGGAAGTAACCAGGTCCGTAGGCAGGCTATCGTCGAGTATGTCCAGCGGAGACCACGTTGCTCCATCATCCGAAGAATATTTCATGTAGACGTGATTCGTTGTGATTCCGTTCTCGTAATTTTTGGATGTCACATACACGCGTCCGTCAAACATTCCGCCGCTTCTGTCAACGGCTACCCACGGACGGTCAACAGGAAGATCAGCAGTTTCCAATCCATCAATGACCTGAACCGCGCCGCTCCAGGTTTGTCCGCCATTCGCCGATGAAATGATGAGGACTTTTCCCGAATCCATCGAGAGTTTATAATCGACATACGTGAGAAAAGCTTTCCCTGACGCGTTGAAATCGATCGAAGGATCGGCCGACGTAAATGTTGTGCTGAAATGTGGTGCGTTTTGCGGTGCACTCCAGGTAACACCCGCATCGTTTGAATAACTCATCGCGATCGAACCCTGCGTAAAACCGGTGACTTTAATCCATGCCGCAATTACATTGGACGGATTTGTCGGATTAACAGCAATGTACGGTTCAGTATCTCCAAAAATATAATTGGAGATATTCTGATTTTGCGCAAAAGTCACCACCGATTGGACCAGCAACAGGATGAGCAAACAGCAATTTTTTTTCATTTTCCGATAAATATTTCTTGGCATTGCACCATATTCCGTCGTATCTTTTGTTTGCTGAAATCAAGGTTATGGGTTGCAACTGCAAAAAAAGTCCGTCTACACCAAAAGCGAATATCGTCACTAAGATCACGAAAAACGTGACTCCCTACTCGCCTGGGGTAAAGAAAAAAAACGCACCCACAAAATTCACTGCTTCACCTGCCATCATGGAGATGGATGTTCCGGGAGAAACGATGGCCGATAAATGCAGGACATTCGCCTACATGCTCGGACTCGATCATCCTGTTCCGGAAGCAGTGCTTGTTGCAGCAGTCGAAAATTCCAGCTACGGCCGGAGAATTTTAGCCAGCCGTCACAACGAGCAGCAACTCCAGGATCTTCTGAATAATCCTCCGGGATACCCGCCAACAGCACGTTTCAGTACCGGCATTTTACTTTCCAAAGCAAGTAAAGCGCTCATGAAGTGGGCTGTCAACGGCTTCGCCACCGCGTCTCCCGATACGCTGGAGAAAAGAGAAGCCGCTTGCCTGGATTGTCCGAATCTTACTGCGGCGACAAACAGTCTGCAACAATATTCGGCGCCATCAACAGTAGGTACAAAGGCTGGAACAAGAACGGGCAATTCCGTTTGTGCGTTGTGCGGCTGTGTGGTGAGAAATAAAATCAGGCTTGCGACTGAAACCTGTCCTGCAGCATGCGCCGATGATCCGTCCGTAAATCGTTGGGGCGAACCGGTGTCGTGAATACGCGGTAACAATCAACACAACCCATTTATAAATGAATCGATCCCGTTGTGGCGCCTTTGGTGCAGCAGCCACAGATTCGCAGATTGCGCAGATTTAAATAATTATTTCCTGTCTGCGTTAAAGTGAAATCAATGACCGATTGTGGATTACACAAATTAAAATCAATTATTTTTTTTATCTGCGTAATCTGCGAATCTGTGGCAGGACGCCGCAGGCGTAACACGCTCCATAAAACGGAAGTAACTTACTTCTTAAACATGAAGTATACCGCGAGCACCAGGAAAATAAAACCAATCACGTGATTTAAACGGAATGTATCTGTCTTGAAAAAGACAAGTGCAAAAACCATAAACACCACCAGCGTGATTACTTCCTGGATCGCTTTGAGTTGCCAGATTGAAAACGGTCCGCCATTCGCCGTGCTTCCAATCCGGTTAGCCGGAACCTGGAAACAATATTCAAACAAAGCAATGCCCCAGCTCACCAGGATAATTCCGATCAGCCCCAGCTTTGTGAACCATTTCCATTCTGCAAATTTCAGGTGACCGTACCAGGCCAGTGTCATAAACACGTTGGATAAAACCAGGAGTCCGATTGTGAGATACGCTTTCATGAGTGTGATGTTGTGAAATTGTTCTTGTTCGGTCATCGCGAGCGAAGCGATCTCCTCTTCGAAGATGAGATTGCTTCGCTCGCAATGACCGGTCCCTTGCTATTTCTGTTTCAGGTACGCAATAACAAATATGATCAGGAAAATTCCGGTCGCGCCAATCCAAATCCAGAAAAGCATCTGGTCGTTGCGGTTCGTGCCTGTTACTTCAAACAGGATCGCATCATCATTTACGGTAAGACCATATTCGTCCCTGAAGAATTGTATCTGGTCATCATCAAGTCCTTCGTACCAGACGTCGCGCACGGTACCCACAAATTCCGACGACTCCAGGATCGCATAGTATTCTTCATCGCTCAACTCTCCAAATTCCATAATCACCTGCACCGACTGACGATCATCCCAATCGGGTGGTACAATCGGAATGAAATATTCCACCTTGGTTGTGGTTGATCCGCTCTTGGAGGTGGTTGTGGTTTCTTCGAGCGTTTGATCCAGGGTAACACCCGACAGATTAAGGTTCCGTGTTCCGAAATCTTTTCCGTCAATAAGTTCCTGTACTTCTGCATCCTCCAAACCATGATCGAAGTAGTGTGTCAATCCCGGAATAAAAAACACCGTGATCACTACGAACATCACCAGGAATGCAATAACCGCCGCCCATTTTTTAGGGTTCGCGGTCTTCATGGTCTTGAACGCTTCTTTCTCGGAGAGATTGTTCAGCGTCTTCGTTGGGATCTGCGCGAAGAGTTCGTTAACGAGATCATGCAATCCCTGTTCTCCAGGATGCGCAGGAAACTGTACTCTTTTATCCTTGCCCAGATCGTCGGTGTAAATGATAAATAACGTCTGGTAGTTCGCAGCCTTCTGCAGGTAATAGTATTTGATGTTGGCGAACAGAAAATTCCGTTTACGGAACGGCCCCAGTTTACACAACACATTGTATCCGTCGAGAGTAACACTGCTTTTGTTACCCATGTAGTCGAAGATATATTCTCTTCCCATTGAGGTAGTAGTTTAGTAGGTAGTCGGTTAGTAGGCTAGTCCATGGGACGGCAGAAATATAAAACAAATTCTCAACAGGGAAAATGTCAATTTATTTTGAATGCTTTTTTCAGCGATGAAACAATGGTCGTGGCAAGTGCCGCACCCAATACAGCAAGAAACATATCTTTCTGCGCGTCCCAGATGTCGCCCTGCGTGCCGAGATATGCTGCACCTTGCGATTTGAATAAAATATCTGCAACGGCCCACTCGATCAATTCGTACAATCCGCTGATGGAAAGTGTAAGTTCAATGGGCAAAGCCCAGCCCACCCACGTTGGAAATTTGTACCAGCTGATGAACATTTCGCGCCACGGGTACGCCAGCAAAAAACCGAATGAGAAATGCACAATGCGGTCGTAATGATTCCGCTCCCAATGAAAAGTGTCTTTCAGCCAGTATCCCAACGGATTTTCCGCATACGTGTACTGCGATCCGTACACGTGCAGGCAGAGATAAATCGTAATCAGCAAATAGCTCAGATCGCTGAACTGGTATTTGCGGTAGGTGAATCCCATAAATCCGAAAAAGATAAAGACCAGTGTGTTCTCCAGGAACCAGTTGTTAATGTCGGTCGTTCCAACGAGGGTAAAAATCCAGACTGCAAGAAATACGGTTAAGCATCCGAGCATCCATTTGTTTTTCAGGAAAGGTGTGCGGGATGGGGAAATGGCGTTGGTGAAAGACATACGTCGGTTTGGAGTTCGTTTATGCGGTGAGCGATTCAGCTTTTCGAAGAAAAAAATCTTCGTGCGGTTTCGGTTAAAAGATCAGCATTCATTTGTTCAATGGGATGCGGCGTTAAAGGCAAAACTACGAATGAACCTTTGGGCAGCAAGCGATATGCAGCGAGTGTTTCTTCAATGGACACCATCGTATCGCGATCACCCACGCAAAGTTGCACATCATGCGTAACAGATTTGAAATCTTCTTCTGCAAGTTCCGGTTTTGCACCAAGCGATAACATCATGTCTGCAGTCTTCGCGAGAACGTCTTCCCATTTTTCGGGAGCATGACGATGCTGCAAGGCTTCAGCAAATTTCGGCACCTTGTCTTTGATCTTTTGCGGATCAAGCATCTTCACTTCCTTCTGTGAAGTGGGAACATCCCAGGCGAGTTTGGTCGCCACAGTCATAATTTTTTCAACGCGCTCCGGGTAATGCCGCGCAATGTACAGCGCCACGTAGCCACCCATGCTGTAACCGAAAATATCTGCACGTGGAATATTTTTCTCATCCATCCACTGCAGCAGATCTTCAGCGAATAATTTTATACTGAACGCAGCTGGAAGCGGTTTTCCTCCATGACCCGTAAAGTCGAAAAGATAAATCCGCCGTGGCGGATGTAAAGCCGAGAATTTTTCGTGCAGCGGTTTTAGCTGGGAAGATGCTCCAATGGCACCGTGAAGACAGATGAGCGGTAATGACATATTGCGAATGTACTTCTTGCTTCGCAATTGACAACATCTGCATAAAAGAGAAGTGTTTCAATTTGCTTACTTGTGGCTTCTGAAAACCGCTGAAGCGGTTGATGCAGATGGACTATGGAACCAGCAGACCAGCTAAACGGTTTTAACCGTTTCCATTCCACAAACCTAACCGATGCCCATCTGAGACACCACAAAAAAAGAGCCGTGATCAGATCACAGCTCTTTCATTCATAATCGAAAATCGTTTTCTTACTTCATCTCTTTCGAAAGCGTCGCACACTCATTCACCCATGCATCCTTCTTCAGGTTGTCGATGAATGCCGATTTGCGTGCCATCTTCGCCGTGTCTGCGCTCAACATGCTCTTGTCCTCGCTGAGCATATTCACGCCCATTCCTTTCACCGGCTCTTCGAGCGCTTTAAATTTCTTGTTCTCCTCTTCAATTTTCTTTTGAGAAGCAAGGAAATCTGTAAGCAGTAACGATTCCATCGTAATGTCGCGTTCACGCTTCAACTGCGTTGCTTTTTCGGTAACCAGTGCAAACGTATTATTTCCTGCCACGCGTGCTGAACTTGATTTCTTGAGCTTGTCGTAGTTTGGTGCGTTCTTCCACGTGGTGTAATTCGCTACCGGAACCTGGTCCCACTCCATCGGGTAATCCAGATCCTTTTCACCGTATTCAAACAGGGAATAGAATCCCGGTAATTGAATGTCTGGTGCAACACCTTTCAACTGTGTTGAGCCGCCGTTTACACGATAGAATTTCTGGATCGTTACTTTCACGGAACCCAGCGGCTTCATTTCGTTCTCACCTTTAACCATTTGGTCATCGAGGTCGAAGAAATTCTGCACGGTACCTTTTCCGAATGAACGGGAATACGTTCCCACGATCAGTCCACGTTTGTAATCCTGGATAGCCGCCGCCAAAATCTCCGAAGCCGATGCACTGTTTTCGTTGATCATCACCACCAGCGGTCCGTCGTACACTACGCGTCCACCGTCATCATCATCATAAATATTTACTCCCTGTGCGCGTGTTTTTACCTGCACAACAGGACCTTGCGGGATAAACAGTCCAACCATTTTAATTACCTCTACCAATGATCCGCCTCCATTGTCGCGCAAATCAAGGATCACACCGCTTACTTTTTCGGCCTTGAGTTTTTCAAGTTCTTTCTGCACATCGGCAGCGCAGGCACGTCCACCCGATTTATCGCGGGTAAAGTCAGCATAAAAACTCGGAAGCTTGATGTAACCTACTTTGTTTTTTCCCTGGTCGATCACCGCGCTCTGTGCGTATGTTTCTTCGAGAACCACAATATCGCGGATCAGGATAATTTCCTGTGTTGAACCATCAGGCTTCTCCACGGTCAAACGAACTTCAGTTCCTTTTTTACCGCGGATGAGTTTGATCGCATCATCGATACGCATACCGACAATGTCAACAGGTTCTTTTTCGCCCTGTGCCACTTTCAGGATTTTATCTTCCGGCTTCAGGCGACCATCTTTCCATGAAGGGCTTCCCGGAACAATGCTGGTTACTTTGATGTACCCGTCTTTTTCCTGGAGTGTTGCACCAATTCCCTGCAACTGTCCTGACATACTGATGTCGAAATTCTCTTTGTCAGCAGGCGGAAAAAATTCGGTGTGCGGATCATACGTTGCAGTAACCACGTTCAGGTAAATGCCCATACGGTCTGCGCGATCAACTTTTGCAAGACGGTCGAAAATATCGTCCTGTGTTTTCTTCACTTTCTCACGGGCTTCTTTTTCGATATCAGCATCCGACTTCAGTGTTACGCCGGACTTCTTCGCTTCAACGTCTTTTTTGTTGGTCTTCTGGAGATCCGCAAAACGCACCATCACCTGGTACTTGAGATACTTTCTCCAGTTTTCTTTACGCTCTGCTTCGTCTTTGGCATAAGACATTTTTTCCGGGTCGAGCTCTACGCTTTCCTGCACCGTAAAATCAAACGGCTGCGCAAGAATTTCGGTGTATACCACTTTGTCTTCAGCAATACGCTGATTGAGGATTTCTACACTGCGGTTGAAGAAATCAAATTTCTGTGCCTTCACTTCGTCATCGACGGCAGCGTAGAATTTGGTCTTCAGTTCATCGTAATCCGATTGGAGAAAAATTTTCTTGTTGTAATCGTTGCGCTCCATGTAGAGATCAAACGCTTCGTGCGAAAAATCATCGTCGATGTCGGTTGGATCGTAATGCGTCTGACGCAGGATACGCATCATGGTTTCCAGGATCACTTTGTCTTTTGCCTCGCTGGTCTCTTCGGGAGAAGTATAAGCTGCACAACGGCTTCCAAGAAGAACAAATGCGGTCATTCCCAGAAGAACAGGGACCGCAAACAGTGCTATGCGAATTTTACGTGTCATAATCGGGATTTATAGATGAACGAAATTAATCAAAAACTGCGCCAATTGGCAGTTAAGAACTGTTAAGCAGAGTAGGCAGTCTGTAAGTGGGTTAGTAGGCAGTCCGCAACGGGCGGACGAACGGTAACTATTCTCTACAAACGGGATGCGCACGCCACATCTTTCCACAGTCAACAGTCGCCGCCGTTCTACTTCTTCAGTAAACCAACCAGGCCGGGATCGCTCCAGTCCAGTCCGCCTACGTGATTGAACAACTCGTACCCTTCATCGTCGAAGATGTACGTGGTGGGAATCGTGTTGATTCCAAGTTCCTGCAAACGTTCTTCGACGTACACGAATTTCATCGGGTAATTGTGCTTCGCTAAAAATGCGTTTATTTTTTCAGGCGGATCATCCGTGATCATCAGGAATATCACGTCATTTGGATCTGACTGCCGGTACGCGGATTCAATGGACGGCATCTCACGCAAACACTCGCCGCACCACGTTGCCCAGTAATTCACGAACAAGGTTTTGCCCCGGAAGTCGTTTGAGTTGACGATTGAACCATCCGGATTTTTCAGCGTGAGGTGTTCAACATCCAGATTGGGTGCGACGCGGTATTTGTTGTACATGAAAAAAGCAACGCCTCCGGCAATAACCAACAAAAACACAATAGCGTACTTCCTCGGAACGACCATCACACGCGAATGAATTTAATAACTCAGCAATTTCTCCATCACCGCAGCCACCTTATCTGCATTCGGCAGCATGGTTGCTTCCAGTGTGGAGTTCAGCGGAATTGCCGGAAGATTTTCGGAACCGATTACATCCACCGGTGCGTCGAGCGATTCAAAACAGAATTTCTGAATGCGGCCGGCAAGCGCCTGCGCAAATCCGTTGTTGTATGGTTCTTCGGTAACGACCAGGCAACGCGAGTGTTTTCTCACCGATGCAAACACAGCTTCTTCATCAAGCGGAAGCAGTGTACGCAGATCGACAATTTCAATACGACCAGCAAAATTCTTCGCTGCGTTTTTCGCCCAGTACACACCCATTCCGTAAGTGATTACGGTAAGCGTTGATTGATCACGTGCAGCTTCCGCTTCGAGCACCATGCGCGCCTTACCGAACGGAATAATGTAATCTTCGTCGGGCTCGATCGTCTTCGCTTCTTCCGTGCCTTTGATCTTTGACCAGTACAAACCTTTGTGCTCAAGCATCACAACAGGGTTTGGATCGTAGAATGCGGCTTTCATTAATCCTTTGAGATCGGCGCCTGTGGAAGGATACGCAATTTTAATTCCGCGGATGTTGCACAGCACCGATTCAACAGAAGATGAATGATACGGGCCGCCGCTTCCGTACGCACCAATGGGCACGCGAAGGATCATGCTCACCGGCCATTTTCCGTTCGATAAATAATTCGAACGCGAAACTTCGGTGAACAGTTGATTCAGTCCCGGCCAGATGTAATCGGCGAACTGAACTTCAACAATGGGTTTACATCCTGCGGCCGACATTCCAACCGTTGATCCAACGATGAATGCTTCCTGGATGGGTGTATTGAATACACGGTTGTCGCCAAATTTTTGTGCGAGTGTTGCGGCTTCGCGAAAAACGCCACCGAGCCGTCCGCCAACATCCTGGCCATACAGCAAGGCTTCCGGATGTTTCGACATGATTTCCTGCACAGCGAAAAGTGCAGAGTCGACCATCACGGTTTTTTCTTTGCCTTGCGGTTCACGGATGCCTTTCTCTTCGGTCACCGGCGTTGGTGCAAAATCGTGCAGGAACAAATCTTCCGGTCGCGGGTCTTCTGCTTTCAACGCGTTTTCGTAATCTTCACGGACATGTTCTGCTGCTTTTATTTCGAGTTCGTTGAGTTCTTTCTCATCGAAACCGTAAACCAGCAATTGTTTTTTCAATCGCGGATAAGGATCTTTCTTCGCTGCTTCTTCAAGATCATCGCGGTACCATTCCTTGCGGACACCGGACGTGTGGTGATTCAGCAACGGAACTTTGGCGTGCACCAGGAACGGGCGACGTTCCTTCCGGATTTTTTCGATGACTTCTTTGATCGTCTCGTACGAACGGAAAAAATCGGTTCCATCAATCGTGCGCGTTTCAAGTCCTTTGAATCCCCTGGCGTATTCGGTTGCATCCTGCGCACGGATCTCTTTCGCGTTTGCAGAAATATCCCATTCGTTGTCCTGAATGAGATATAGAATGGGTAATTTTTTCAGTACCGCCATCTGGAATGCTTCAGCTACTTCGCCTTCGGTGATTGACGCATCGCCGAGCGAACAAACTGTCACGGGATTTTCTCCATCAAAATCCTCTGCGAGTCCCTGCAGTTCCAGGTATTGCACGCCCATGGCAATTCCGGTTGTTGGAATCGCCTGCATGCCCGTTGCCGAACTCTGCATGGGAATTTTCGGCATGTCATCGCGGCGCAATGCCGGGTGCGAATAATATGTTCTTCCGCCGGAAAACGGATCATCGCGTTTCGCCATCAACTGGAGCATCAACTCGTAGGGAGTCATGCCGATGGAAAGAAGAATGCTGTCGTCGCGGTAATATGCGGATAGAAAATCCTGTTTCCTGAGCTGCATGCCCAAGGCAATCTGTATGGCTTCGTGCCCGCGTGAAGTAGCATGAACATATTTGGCCGTAACCTCTTTGTTCGCCTCGTAAATTTCCGCCATGGCTTTGGCCGTACACAAAAGTTCCCAGGCCTTTAATGCGACAGATACGGGAAATGAGCCTGTTTTCGTGCGATTATCACTCACTGGAAGGGACATATTCGGTAAAAAGTGTGTTTTTAGGTAAGAATGTGAAGTTAAGGAAAAGTTGGGAAGAAAGTAGGCAAGCAAAAGAAGTAGGCGGGTAGGTAAGTCAACGGGTCAACTACTTGCCTGCTCGCCTACTTTCTGACTCGCCTACTCCCTTGTTACCTTGGCGTGTTATAGTTCCAGAAGACCTTCTATGCCCAACCAGCCTACATACGAACTGATCCGCAAAAAAGACCCGGGCGCGGTATCAGTATTGTATGAACGGTATGGACGGAAACTGGCGGGATACGCAATCCGGAAATGGAATACGACTGAAGACGATGCGTGGGACGTGACTTACAAAACATTGTTCCGCGTGATGGAAACTTCAGTTAATTACACTTTCATCAGCGAAGAGAAATTCTCTGGTTTTGTGTTCACCGTTTTTGTGAATTACCTGCGCAACCTGTTCCGCGACCGGAAAAAACTTCCGGAGTTTGTGCGCGAAATGGATGAGAAGATTGCGGATCAGTCAGTGAAGGAAGAAACTTCTCCGGCGGTGAACCTGCTGAACGAGGCACTGGACCAACTGGAAGACTGGGAACGCATTTTATTGCTCATGCGCAGCCAGGATGTTCCGTACAGCCGCATTGCTGAAATCACAGGCAGACCGGAAGATAATCTCAAAGTGTATTACGGACGACTGAAAAAGAAACTGGAAGAAATGTTGTCCGAAAAAATGAACGCATTAAACAAGCAACGCACATGAAAACAGGAACAGAACATACCGAACCTGTGGGGTTTGATCAGCTTCTTTCGCTTGCGTTGCTCGAACGAAACGAATTGTTTAACGAAACAAACAATGAAATTATGGCACATAATATTCTCTCTCTGCCCGGAGAATTCCCGGCGGCGGAAAACAAACAGGTCCTCGAAAAATTAATTTCAGCATTCGCGACGCGCGGCAAAAAGTACAGGTGGTGGATGAACCTCGTGATACTTTCTGCACTCGTCACTTCGGTTGTCCTTGTTGCCGGAATATATGGCGGCACAAAAACCGAAACTGTCCTTGCGCAAAGCATCCTGCCACAGCAACCCAATGAACCTGTTGAACAACTGATCCTTGCTGCGGGCAAACAGCCTGAAGAAAAAACAATGAAGCGCGATGAAAACATTGTTCTTCCCATTGCAACAGATTCCGCTCATGAAGTCAACGAGACACCGGTAACACCTGAACTTCCGGCTCAATTTTCGAAGGGTCATACATTCTTCCGTATACCCGAGCCTTTCGAAGAAGAAGCCGAAGTGCCCGTACTCAGCGAAGCTGAAAAGAAGAAAAACAACAAACGGAAGCTGGAGATGTTGCGCGACATCGTGAAGAGAAAATCGTTTGTCAATGTGTTATCGGGCCCGGCGTGGAGAAACGGGGAACGTTTCCAGGTGAATCAATTTTCGATGCAAAATTCGGAAGTGTCCAACTGGCAGTACACTGTTTTCCTGAACGACCTGCTGATGGACGGACGCAATGATGATTACACCGCAGCAAAACCGGTGAATGGAAACTGGAAAGCTGTTGGCATCCCTGAATTTGAAAACAATTATGCCAGCGATAAAGGTTTTGAAAAATTTCCTGTCCTGAATATTTCACGTTCAGCAGCGGAAATGTATTGCACCTGGCTCACGAAAGAAATGGGCGAAGCGATTGATCAGAAAGATGTGAAATGGAATAACGCTACGCGTCCCGAATTCCGTTTGCCTTCCGACATTGAATGGTTGCGTGCCGCACGGGGCAATGACAGTACGCTCCAGTTTCCCTGGGGAGCAACAGTCAATGCCTTACAGAACTCACACGGATGTTACCTGTGCAATTTCAACTATTCCATTTCGAAACCGGCGTTAGGTACAGAAGGCCCTATAGCATCGAAAGGATCGCGAGGATGTATCAGTCCAAAACCGAATACGCGGAATGTAATTACCACCGCCGGCCGGTCTATTGACACGCTCGTTCTTGCACCCGAATACGCCTACAACCCCGCGGTATTCGGACATTACCTGCTCATGGGCAATGCTGCAGAAATGGTTTGGACGTACGACCGCGATGCAAAAGTTGTTGGAGGTGCCGCGCGCGCAATGGGCGGTTCGTGGTACAGTCATGCTGATGAAGTGAGAATAGAATCGAAGCAGCAGTTTGAAGGAATCACCGAGGCGAATGTGTGTATTGGGTTCCGGTGTGTGATGGTTGTGAAGTAGCAGGCAAGTAATTGAGTAGGCGAGTAGGCAGTTGTAGCGCGACTGCCTACTCGCCTACTTTTTTTGACTCGCCTACTATTTCACGACATTCACATGCCCGGTCTTGTTGTGTACCGTTCCGTTGCATTCGACTGTGTAATCAATAACGTACACGTAGGTTTCTTCCTGGACAACTTCGCCTTTGTATCGGCCGTCCCAACCCTGGGTAATGTCGTTCGATTCGAAGATCAGTTGTCCCCAGCGATCGAAAATGAGCATGTGGAATTGTGCAACGTCGGCGCTGTAACCGTAAAAGACATCGTTCATTCCGTTTCCGTTCGGTGTAATCGTATTCGGAATGAAAAGGATACTTTCTCCGAGCGTTCCAACGAGTTCAATGGTATCGGTGCTTGTGCAGTTGCCGCTACCCACGGTCACGTAATAAGTTCCCGCCATAGTCGGTGTTATTGTTTGCGTGGTATCACCAGTATTCCACAGGTAGTTGGTGCCTGTGCCGGCATCGAGCTGAATGTAATCCAGTTCACACAGCACGATGTCTTCGCCGAGCGCAACGGGCTCTGTGATCAATCCCGAAACAAGGACCGTATCGGTTGATACACAAATTCCATTGTCGTACGTCACCCAGTAAAATCCGGGAACTGAAGGTTGAATGGTTTGCGTTGTTGCACCCGTATTCCACAGGTAAGTTCCTCCCGGTCCTGCATCGAGCGTAGCGGTTGTGACATCACACAGCGTCAGGTCCGCCCCGAGACTAACCGGTGCTGGAAAACTAACCTGTACTGAATCGGTGGTGGTGCAGAACTGGTGAAAATCGAAATCGTCCATACCGAAATCAACTCCGTAACCTTGTGTAGCGAGATTAACGATGCGAATAGAGACACTGGTGTTGGCGCCTGCATTCCAGGATGCGACTCCGTACTGATCCCAGATCCAGCTGTTATTATTCGGTGCAGGAATTCCAACCGGCGTAGCTATGATATTATCTCCGGTAACATTGCCGATAAAATGAATTTCGAAAGTGGGTTGATTCGCACCCGATTCTGTTGCCCAAAAGAAAAACTGGTAATCTGCATTCGCCTGCACCACGAGATTGGACTCTTCCCAGATGATGGTTGGTGATGTGCAACCGTCAATCATCATGAACATGTTGTCGTTGGTGGGCGTATGATCAGTTAATCCCGGAAAATAATTCTGGAACCATTGTGCGCCTACCCAATAATTGCATGGAGTATAAATGGTGGAAAAAGTCATTCCGCTGGTGAAGCCGCTGTTTCCGGCAGCGAAATCGGGATTGACAATAAGATTGGGTCCCTGGTACGTGGCTGTTACCGAATACGTGCCGGCCGCGGAAGCAACAGGATTGGGAATTGTATCATTAGACAAACCTGCAGCAGGCGACCAGGTGTAGGTCGAGTACCCATTGACCACGGAGAGCTGCGCAGTTCCTGCAGCACAATCGACTATTGCGCTGGCCTGCAAAGGTCCGCAGGGTGTAATTTGTGCATGCACACCCTGAATGCTCAATGCGGTTATAAAAAGCAGGTAAGTCAAGCGGGTACTGAAACCTGTTCGTGTCATGTGTTTTAGGAAGTGATTGCCACGGGCAAGTTAGGCCAAGCAGACTGATTGTCAAAATGTTTGGAGGGAAATTTCTGTTTCTTTTTGGCAATAGTGGTGCTGTGAAAACCGCTGAAGCGGTTGGGGGAGCAAAGGCTGTCCATTGCCGGGGGCTTAAGCCCCCGGCAATGGATTCAGCAGATTTGCCTAACGGTTTCAACCGTTTTCCTGTGCTGTTTGTTAGTGGCAATGCGCATTGAAAACCGCTCAAGCGGTTGGGGGAGCAAAGGCTGCACATTGCCGGGGGCTTAAGCCCCCGGCAATAGTTTCAGCAGATTTGCCTAACGGTTTCAACCGTTTCCCTTGCGTGGCGTCTCTAAAGTCAACCCATAAGCAGCCACTAGTTCAGACAACTCTTCCGTGAAGCTTTTCCTGGCGTGATGCTCTTTCTGATTGGCAATGTATTGATACACTTTATCGACCTGCGACTCGCTGATGGTGAACGCTGCAAATCCATCCTGCCAGCAAAACCTGACTGATGAGAGTTTATTGGCATTGATCCAATGTGAGGAACTTCCTTTAATCTGCTTAAAGACATCGGTCATCGCAATTTTCGGATTTGCCAGAAATAATAAATGAACATGATCTGCGGTTCCATTGATTATTTTAGGAATGCAGCCGCATTGCTTGAGTTGGTCTGACAAATAATTGTGAATTTTTTCTTCAGCCGACGAAGTAATAAGGCGCCGGCGGTCCTTGGTAGAAAAGTTGGCATGAATCCAGATTCGGTTGTACGACATAAGTATTTTTTTTAATGGTTAATATGTCGCAAACTTCGGTCATCACATCCCGTTAGCCGGTGAATAAGTATTTGTAGTCGGATGTAAATGTTTGTAAGCGTTTGTAGTCGTTTGAAAACGCTTAGGAAAACCGCTGAAGCGGTTGAGAGAGTTGGGGTTGCTCATTGCCGGGGGCTTAAGCCCCCGGCAATGATTGCATAGAGCAAAGCGGTTGAACCAGCAAGAGTTTCCCATTGCCGGGGGCTTAAGCCCCCGGCAATGGATTCAGCAGGGTCGCACAACGGTTTCAACCGTTTACCCCCACCCTATCTCTTTAGTTTATTATAATGATGCCCCTCTACCGGATCCACAACCGGCGGCGGCTCCTCCATAATTATCTCCGGCCACTTCTTCGTCTGGAACCCATCAAAATCCTTCGCCCATTCTTTGTGGTTGTACACACAAACCGGCAGGCAGATGGAACAGTAATTGTGCTTCGCGAAATACGGAAAGCACCTGCCCGTGTCGATCATGTAGCGGTCGTTGCCCAAGTGATCTTTACCCGCTTCCGGACTGCGCTCATCAGGAATGGCTTTCGCCGGACAATAAATCCTGCACGCTTTGCACGTGTCGCAAAACTTCGCGATGCCGGCGTCAATGGGTTTATCACAGGCCAGTTGGAGTGAAGTAATTACGCTGCCGAGACGGAACAGCGGTCCCATCGTTGGATGAATGATCGAACCGTGTCTGCCAAGCTCTCCGAATCCCGCTTTCAGTGCGAGCGGAATATGCAACACGTCGCTGTCGCCTAACGGATGTTCAACGCGGCATTCGTAACCCAGGCTTCGCACAAAAGAGGCGAGTGCAATCACCGTTTCACCAAGCGAATAATAAATCCGCAGGCATTCAATCGCCGATTCACGCGAAGGCACTACCTGGAATTCGCGCCAGCGCATACGCTGTCCAACAACCACGGCGAATTTGCCTTCGAGTCCGCGGCCGCGATAAATATCAGAAGGCTCGATCAAAGCCACGCCAACTTCATCGGCGCCAAACTCACGGGCTTTTTCTTTAATCAGCTGTGCGGCTTCTTCGGGTGAATCAAAAATCCTGCGCATTTCTGCAACGGGCCCATCAAAACGGGTGGTCTGTTCTTCCTTGATGACTTTGATCAAACGATCGGCTTCCGGAATATCGATTGTTCTGCCACCGGCCGCAGCGTACCATTTATCCCAATTGAATGCGGGAATAGCATCGGAAGAAGAAACCATGGTGCAGTCGTGTTGATGCGATGAAGAAATTAAAGTTAATCATCGCGGGGCATTATCCGGAGTTAACACTGCGATAATATTTGCCAGCCAGAGATAACACAGTGTTCATACTCCAATAAACTTCATGACATGCGCAGGTAATAATTTTGTGACGTAATGAAAAAAGCAATCACACCTATTCTCTTCTGCCTCCTGATGGGTCACGCACTCATCGCAGGCAATCCAGGTTCGGGTGTGATGTTTGTTACCGGTAACGTTACCGACAAATCATCCAATGAAACACTGGCTGGAGTTGAAGTCCGTGTGAAAGGAACAAACATTGTAACGTACACCGATTTTGATGGCAATTTCTACCTGCCCGAACTTCCGGCAGGCACTTATATACTTGAATTTCATTACATTACCTACTCTGCGACCACAGTTGTTGCAGATGGTTCCGATCTTGAACCGGAACTGAATGTTGCGCTTCAGCAACGGTAAGACTACAAATTCCTGTTTTTTTTCTTGCCACTAAGGCACAAAGCCACTAAGGGACACGAAGCTATTCCTGTTTATAGATTCTTAGTGCGACTTTGGGCCTTTGAGCCTTCGTGGCAGAAATCACGAATTTTGAATCTTTCTATTATTTTTCATCCTCATTATCAGCAATTTAAGCCAATGTAAACTTTACGTTACGGTATCCTTATGCGAAGGTCAAAGAAGGAGTGACATTTGTTATGCGAACGTGAATACGTGTAGTGTTAACCATTAAAACAAGGATCTATGAAACGCTGTGTCCTTCTTCTTTTCCTCCTTCTTTTTACCGTTGTAGGAAATACTCAAAAGATCAGTTATGTAAACGGTATGTACGTTGATGAGAGCGGAACCTCATTCACCGGAACGTATACGCAGAAATATGAAAGCGGAATTACCAAAGCCGAGTTCAATGTCATCAAAGGACAGCTCGAAGGTTTTGCGACGTACTACTACGAAAGCGGTGCGAAGATGGAAGCCGGAAGTTACCTGAACGGTGAGCGCAATGGTATCTGGGAAAGCTGGAACCAGGCGGGAATGAAAATCAGCGAAGCTTCTTACAAAGCAGGTGTGAAAGACGGCATGTGGTTCGTGTGGGACGACAACGGAAACAAGCGCATGGAAATGCAATACGCCAACGGAGAAAAAACCGGAACGTGGAAAATGTGGAATGAAACCGGCTTGCTGATCAGCGAGAGAAAATATACAGTGGGGTCATAGCCGCTAAGTCACAAAGACAGAAAGCATCACGAAGAAATTTGTGGTGCTTTTTTTGTGTGAAGTCATTTGCCACGAAGACACCAAGGCACTAAGCATCACGAAGAAATTGGCTGACTGTGCCGTCAGCCTCGGCTCCGCTCGGTCTGACAAGCGGTTTCAATACTAGATTTCGATTTACGACGTTTCTCCACTTCTCGCTATACGAAAACGATGGTCGAAGCTTCTTGTCAGACCGAGCGGAGCCGAGGTGACAAGAATCGGAGCCGAGGCTGACGAACGAAAATACTTTGTGCTTCTTTGCGACTTAGCGACTTAGTGGCAAACCTTACGGCTCATCATAACTCACAATCAGCGTCTCGCTCGCCGGGTGCGCCTGGCACGTAAGAATATATCCATCCTCCACTTCCTGTTCCGTAAGCGCGTAGTTCATCGCCATAGTGGCTTTGCCTTCGATGATCTTTCCGCGACAGGTGCAACATACCGCACCTTTGCAGGCGAAAGGAACGTCCATCTTCGCGTTGATCGCTGTATCGAGAACAGTTTGCCCGTCGGAAGGAATATCAAATGTCTGCTGATCGCCATCGAGGATAATCGTGACTTTGCTCACCAGCTTTCCTCCCGGTGATGTCGATTTTTTTTCTGCTGCATTCACCGCTTCAATCACCGCAGAAAAATATTCGATATGCGTTTTTTCCGTTGGCGCTTTTAATTCCGCGAGAACTTTTTTCACGTTCTCCATCATCGGTCCGGGACCACAGATGAAATATTCATTCTCCGGTGCAAGGCCAATGTGCTTATCGAAAATTGCTTTTGCTTTTTCAGGAAGCAGCATACCGGTGTACATCGTTTCCGTACCTGAAGGAGGATTCTCCAGCACGTGAATCACTTTCAGCCGCGATGAATTATTTTTTTCCAGTTCGTCGATCTGGTTTTTGAAAATCACAGATTGCACATCGCGGTTTCCGTAGATCAATGTCACGCGGCTGTTCGGTTCAATGGCAAGAACGCTTTTCATGATCGACAGCATGGGCGTAATTCCGCTTCCGCCGGCAAACAACACGTAATGCTTTTTATTCGACGCTTCGAGCCGCGAATAAAAATTACCCATCGGTGTCATCACGTCAATCGTGTCGCCAATGTTCATGCGCTCGTTGATCCAGGTCGAACCCTTTCCGTTCGTCACTTTTTTCACCGCTACGCGAAGTTCTTTATCCGTTACCGGACTGCTGCACAAGGAATAGGAGCGGCGGATCTCTTCGCCATCCACGTTCAGTTTCAGGGTCAGGTATTGACCCTGAATGTAGGTGAATTCGGGAAGGAGCGATTCCGGAACATCGAACACAACTGACACACAGTCAGGAGTTTCCTGAGTAATTCCGGCAACCTGGAGCGAATGAAATCTGGCCATCTTGTTTTTACAAATACGGGTGCGAAAGTACGGATTTCGGGGAGAATCTGGTCAGGGTAATCGCGCGCGAAAAATAGAGCGTATCCTGTTTAGCAATTGAATTTGACCAGGCTTGGTTTACCTCCGAAAAATGACGACATCCAATGGTAGGCCAATCGCTGACAAATGTCATTCTGAAACCCCACAGCAAATAGTTATATTTGTTCTTTCTTAAAGATTCCTGCCAAAACATGGAAAATACCGTTCAATTTGAGGAGATTTTCAACTCCAAACTGGATAAAAACGAGTTTATTGAGCCGAAAGACTGGATGCCGGAAAAGTACCGCAAGACGCTGATCCGCCAGATTTCGCAGCACGCACACTCGGAAATTATCGGTCAGCAGCCCGAAGGCAACTGGATTACCCGCGCCCCAAGTTTGCGCCGTAAAGCAGTCCTTCTCGCCAAAGTACAGGACGAAGCCGGTCACGGATTATACCTCTACTCGGCCTGCGAAACCATGGGCATCAGCCGCGATGAACTGATTAACCAGCTGCACACCGGCAAAGCAAAATATTCGAGCATCTTCAACTACCCTACTTTGACCTGGGCAGATATGGGTGCAGTTGGCTGGCTGGTAGACGGCGCAGCGATTGTAAACCAGGTGATGCTCCAGCGCACATCTTACGGTCCGTATTCGCGCGCGATGGTGCGCATCTGCAAAGAAGAAAGCTTTCACCAGCGCCAGGGATACGAAATTATGGCGGTACTTGCGGCCGGAACCCCGGATCAAAAAGCAATGGCACAGGACGCACTCAACCGCTGGTGGTGGCCATCGATCATGATGTTTGGCCCGCCCGATGCATTGTCGAAAAATTCCGCTGACAGCATCCGTTGGAAAATCAAACGTGAGACCAACGATGAGCTTCGCCAGAAATTTGTGGACCGCAGCGTTGGACAAGCCGCATTGATCGGACTTGTTCTTCCTGATCCGAACATCAAATGGAACGAAGCGCGTGGTCATTATGATTTCGGTGAAATCGACTGGACCGAATTTAATAATGTAGTGGCCGGAAATGGCCCGTGCAACAAACAGCGGATTGCGAATCACATCACGGCGCATGAAGATGGCGCATGGGTGCGTGAAGCCGCTGCAGCTTATGCAAAAAAGAAAGCTGCGAAAGAACAAGGCACAATGGTCGCGTAACTGCTGTGCGATTAAGAAGTACGATTTGAGATTTACCAAGTACGATTATGAGTAACACAAACGATACACAATTTCCGCTCTGGGAAGTTTTTGTGCAGGCAAAATCCGGCACACCGCACAAACATTGCGGCAGCGTACATGCAGCCGATAAAGAAATGGCTTTGCAGAACGCACGCGACATCTACACGCGCAGAAGCGAAGGCACAAACATCTGGGTAGTTCCTGCATCGCTCATCACCGCGTCGAGCCCGGAAGATATGGGGCCGTTCTTCGAACCATCGAACGATAAGCCGTATCGCCATCCAACGTTTTACGAATTGCCGGAAGGCGTAAAATTCATGTAAGCCCATGAGCAACAAACAGGCTTTACTTGAATTTGTTATCCGTCACGGCGACAACAACCTGGTGCTCGGGCACCGTTTGTCCGAATGGTGTTCACGCGGACCTTTTCTCGAAGAGGATGTGGCGATCACCAACATTGCACTCGATCACGTAGGCGCTGCACGTTTGCTGCTTACGTATGCAGGCGAAATCGAAGGCGGCAAAACCGAAGACGATTACGCGTACCTGCGTTCACACGAAAAATTTACAAACGCATTGCTCACTGAACGTCCCAACGGCGATTTCGGTGATACCAATGCACGGCAATTGTTTTACTCCGCTTTCGCATTTGTGTTTTATTCAGAATTAAAAAACAGCAAAGACGAAACGCTTGCCGCATTTGCAACCAAGGCGATCAAAGAAACAATCTATCACCTGCGTCACTGCAGCGAATGGGTGATTCGTTTGGGTGACGGCACCGAAGAAAGCAAACAACGCATGCAGAAAGCAATCGATGCGATGTGGCCATACACCGGCGATTTGTTTGCAACCACAGCAAACGATCAGCTCCTGGTGAAAGACGGAATCATTCCCGACGTAACCGCAGTGAAAAGCAAATGGATTGATCTTGTGCAAGACGTGATCACGCGCGCAACGCTCACCATGCCCGACGTTAATGCGTGGCAGAACAGCGGCAGCCGCGAAGGAAAACACACGGAACATTTGAGTTACCTGGTGGCGGAGATGCAATCGGTGACGAGGGTGTACCCGGGGGCGAAGTGGTAAACCAATTTGCTAATGGATTAATTTGCTAATGTGCTAATGGCGTGACGGTGTTCACACGAACCCAAATTGCAGACCCAATCGCCTCGTCAAACGACTCCCATTAGCATATCAGCACATTAGCATATTTAGCACATTAATTCGTGACGAAAATTCACCACATACCCTCGAACGCCAAGAACATCCCGCAAGAGATCTGGGACATTCTCAAAGACGTTGTTGACCCTGAAATTCCGGTGCTGACCGTGATCGACATGGGCATTGTGCGCGATGTAGTGCAAACCGAAAATTCCATCGAAGTTTCCATTACGCCAACCTACAGCGGTTGCCCGGCCATGGAAGCGATCGGGAAAGATATTCAGACTGCGCTCACGCAAAAAGGATTTCAGAACGTGACTGTAAAATCTGTTCTTTCTCCGGCGTGGACTACCGATTGGATTTCCGAAGAAGGCAAACGCAAATTGCTGGAGTACGGAATTTCCCCGCCCGAAAATTCGACGGCAGAAAAAGATGTTTTATTCGGAAAGCATAAATCGGTGAAGTGTCCGCAGTGCGGTTCTTTTCACACCACGATGATTTCGAATTTCGGATCTACCGCGTGCAAAGCTTTGTGGAAATGTGAAGACTGCAAAGAACCGTTTGATTATTTCAAATGCATCTGACAACACAGATCTCCATCGCATTATGATATTCCTCATCAGCCTCAGCCCGATCGTCTTTGCACTTCCAACGGCTACTGCTTTTTTTGCGCGAAGTCTCGGTCGCAATTTCTGGCTTTGGTTTGGACTCGCTTTTTTTCTGCCCATTATCGCCTTCACCATCCTCTGGTTTCTCGACGCTAAAAAAGGAAGCGAAGAAAAAACGGCGTAGGTTTTAAGCCGCGGAACCCAGTTCCTTCTTTTGTTCCGGGAGAAACCACAATACAGCGAAAGAAATAAAAGGGAAAAACGTTCCCAATGCCATCCACAACCAGAAGGAGCGGTTTAAGCTTTGCGCGAAATACGCGGTAGAGATCGGAACGAAAAGGAATGGAATGAAGAGGATCAGAAGTACAGGCATCTTCCTTATTTTTTGTCAAAGTAACAGTGAAAAAGCCTCCCATTTACCAGCGAAAACGGAGTTTCCTTTGAGCGACCGGCAGTTTCCTGTTAGCTTCACGGAATCAGGTGAATAAAGTTGCAAACGTGCGGCCGGTTTACGAAGATTTTTTGAGCGTTTCCTGCAAAGGATGGCCGCAGAGGCGCGGTGACGCAAAGAAAACGCAGAGGGGTTGTCTGTCATTGCAAGGAACGAAACAGTCGCACCTTCGAAGAAAAGATTGCTTCGTTCCTCGCAATGACTTCGCGCCTTCTTTGCGTCACTGCGCCTCTGCGGCCATTTACCCGAAAAATGTACCTTAGCACCATGTCCAATCTCATCTTTTCTGAACACACAAACGGCGTTGCGATCATCAAGCTCAACCGCCCCGACAAATACAATTCGATCAACCGGGAAATGTCCCTGGCGCTGCACAAAGCATTGGATGCAGCTGCAGCCGACGAATCCGTCCGTGCCATTTACTTTACCGGCGAGGGAAAAGGATTTTGCGCCGGGCAGGACCTGAGCGAAGCCGTTGATCCGAACGGTCCGGACCTGAAAAAAATTGTCACCGAACATTACAACCCGATCATCACGCGTCTGCGCGCAATTGAAAAACCAATTGTATGCGCGGTGAATGGCATTGCAGCCGGTGCGGGTGCAAACATTGCATTGGCCTGCGACATTGTAGTTGCTTCGGCTTCGGCAAGTTTCATCCAGGCGTTTTCAAAAATTGCACTCATTCCCGATAGCGGTGGCACATTTTTTCTTCCGCGCCTCGTTGGCTTCCAGCGTGCAGCTGCACTGATGATGCTCGGCGATAAAGTAACAGCCGCAGAAGCCGTGCAAATGGGCATGATCTACAAAGTATTTGATGACGCAACATTTGCGGAGGAATCCATGAAGATGGCTGTGACGCTTTCGCAAATGCCGACCATTGGAATTGGCCTGACGAAACGTTTGCTGAACGAATCGATGAACAACACGCTCGATGAGCAACTGGAACGGGAAGCGACCGTGCAGGTGCAGGCGGCTCAGTCACAGGATTTCCGGGAAGGCGTTAATGCGTTCCTTGAGAAGCGTAAAGCCGTTTTCAAAGGCCGGTAATTGCAGTATCATTTTACCACGGCGACACGGCGAAAGAAAATATCACTTCGCGAATATTCCCGCACCATCCACAAATAATTTCGTCGCATCATGACAGCGCGAAGCGAATGTCTTCCGTCGCCGTGCTGCGCAAGTTTAGAAATGCAAAAAAAACGCCGTGCCGCCGTATCGCCGTGGTAAATTTTAAAAGTACCTTAGTACATATGTTCTCTACTCACACAACCATAGGCATCATCGGTTCAGGAGCAATGGGCTCGGGCATCGCACAGGTCGCCGCAACCGCCGGTCATAGCGTGATCGTATACGACAACAACGCCGCACAACTCGATAAATCCAAAACAAATCTTGAGCAGACGTTGATCAAACTCGCAGAGAAAGGAAAAATCTCTGCAGACGATGCGAAAGCAATCACGAATCGCATCACGTTTGCAAGTGACCTGAATTCATTTTCTTCCTGTGGACTGATCATCGAAGCCATAGTGGAAAATCTCGAAGTGAAGCAGGCCATTTTTTCTCAGCTCGAAGGAATTGTAAGCGATCAAACTGTTCTTGCTTCCAACACCTCTTCACTTTCTATTACTTCAATTGCCTCGGCCTGCAAAAATGTTTCCCGCGTGATGGGCATTCATTTTTTCAATCCGGCGCCGCTCATGCCGCTCGTGGAAATTATTCCCGGAATCGCTACGGATCATTCGCTTTTGCAGGAAGTAAAAAATCTTGTCGATACGTGGGGAAAAAGCACGGTGGTTGCCAAAGACACTCCCGGCTTTATCGTCAACCGTATTGCACGCTCCTACTATGGCGAGTCCATTCGTATTTATGAAGAAGGCATTGCCGATTTTGCAACGATCGATTGGGCCATGAAAAAATTCGGAGGTTTCCGCATGGGTCCGTTTGAACTGATGGATTTCATTGGGAACGACATCAATTACAAAGTCACTGAAACCGTTTGGGAACAATTTTTCTACGAACCCCGTTTCAAACCGTCGTTCACACAAAAGCGTTTATACGAAGCAAAATTCTTCGGTAAGAAATCCGGCCGCGGGTATTATGATTACTCCGAAGGTGCAGTCATGCCGAAGGCGAACGAAGATCAATCGCTCGGCAAAATGATCTTTGAACGCGTGCTCTGCATGATCATCAACGAAGCGGTGGATTCACTGTACCTCGGACTTGCTTCCGTACAGGATATCGACACCGCCATGACCAAAGGTGTGAACTACCCGAAAGGCTTGTTGAAATGGTGCGATGAAGTGGGTGCGAAAAACGTTTACGACACGCTGAACATTCTCTTCAAAGAATACAATGAAGACCGGTACCGGCCGTGTGTGTTGCTGAAGCGGATGGCAGTGTCAAAGACAAAATTCTACTGAGTCACTGCGAGGCACGAAGCAGTCTCACCTTCGAAGTGGAGATTGCTTCGTGCCTCGCAATGACTTTGCGCTTCCCTTTGCGAAACCTTCGCGCGCTTTGCGTCTATTCCGCCAAACAATTATTCTCCGCCAAACAACGTTCTACCTGTATCTTTGCATGAAATCCGTATTATACTAACGGTTCCAGGTTCTCCCGCATGAAAGCAGTCAGCCGGTTTATCATTCTTCTTTTTCTTTTTCCATTAACGGGCTGGTCGCAGGACGCAGGGTATGCGCGTGCGTATGCCATGCTGAATACCAATCACGTAAAACCGGTTACGTATCAGCGTGCTGAACCCTTTCCGGGAAGGGCCACCATTTATCTCGAATGCCCTTTCGCGCAGCCACAGTTTCTGAATCCGGCAGCAATCACTCCGGCGAAAGCACAACTCATCGAGAAAGTTCAACTCGTATATACTACGTTCCGTTCCGATGAATCATTCTCGCAGCAGAAACTCAACCAGCAACGGTTAAAAAATCTCCAGGCTGTTTTGCCGAATGCATTTACATCAGCGATGACCGAGTGGGAACTCGTTGGACAAACCGGTGCCACAACACCCGAAGAAGGCCGCGAATATTTTCACGGCTTCGTTATTACCTATCGCATTCCTCCTTCTGAGACAGCCATCAAAGAAGAAATTACGTTGCTCGATTCTGCTTTCATGGGCAAGATCGTTGTGCGCAAAGGTGGCGGTGATGATTCGCTCGGCATGGGAATTCCTCCGGTGGGCGACGGCAGTTTACGACGCAGCGATGTAATTCTGCCCGACGGAAGTATAGTCACGCTGCGCAGGGATATTCCGGAAGACAGCCTCATTTATTACCTGCGGCCTTCGTCTCCTGGTGCAACTTTGCTCTGGGCAAAATATTCCGACACGGCGCACACCACACTCATCGTGATGGAACGCTTTGGCGATCACAAAAGAAAACGCGTCTGGAAACTGGAAGAGCACAAAGAAGATCCGAAGGATTTTGATTTTCTCGGAAAGAAATACCTCAACAATCCTGATTCTGTAGTGATGACGACCCTGCGCAGAAACGCGTGGACGAATTTTGTGCTCGTGTGTGATGTTACAGGAAGTATGTCGCCGTACACCGCGCAAATCTTCGCTTCACTTCCGGCCGTGATTGAAAACCGCCGTTGCAAAGGATTTCTTTTCTTCAACGATGGTGATAAGAAAACAACTGCACAGAAAAAAGATGGTCACGCGGGTGGATTGTACATCACGCAAATGATGCGCTTCGACAGCGTGTATTACTGCGCGCAGAAATGCATGAACAACGGAGACGGTGGCGATCTCCCGGAAAACAATGTAGAAGCATTGCTGCGCGCAGAAAAAATGAATCCCGGTGGAGAACTTGTGCTCGTTGCCGATAACTGGGCTACGCCGCGCGACTTAGGCAACTGTGATAAGATCAACCAACCGGTGCACGTCATTCTCTGCGGTGCCCGCGGTGGTGTCAATCCCGATTATCTTTTTCTTGCTCGCGTTACCGGCGGAAGTGTTCACACACGCGACCAGGACGTGACCAATCTTGCAAGCCTCCAGGAAGGCGACCAGGTGAAAGTTGGTTTCCAGACTTTCCTGCTGCACGATGATCACTTTATTCCGTTTGAGAATTTCTCGAGGGATTTCTAGAGATAGACGCAAAGCCGCAAAGTTCGCCGAGTAAAGCGCAAAGTCATTGCGCTTTGTTGCTTTGTATTAACCAATTCTTTGCGCCTTTCTTTGCGTGCTCTGCGGCTTTGCGTCTATTTTCTTCCCGCCCAATACGTCATCTGCCCCGCACTATACGTCTCGCTCTGAAAATCACAACTGAGATCGTCGTACACAATGTAAAGGACCGTTTTGAATGTATTGTAATACGGTTAAAACACATTGACGTATATTTGGTCACCTCACAACGGCTGATAAATCCGGCGGGAGCAAACTCAACTTAAAAAAATTAACATGGTAAAAAATTACTTGCTGGCAGTTACACTTGGCCTTGCAACCATTGCTGCATCTGCACAAACGCAGACGTTCAACTTCACCGGAGGCATACAAACGTTTACCGTGCCTTGCGGTGTGGATTCAGTATTTATACAGACCTGGGGCGCGCAGGGCGGCTCGGGCGCACAAGGCGGCGGGCCATCGAACGGTGGTAACAACGGACTTGGTGGCTATGCCGAAGGATGGCTGGTTGTAACACCGAGCGAAGTCCTCAACATTTTTGTTGGCGGTCAAGGTGCAACACCTGCCGGTGGATTCAATGGTGGCGGAAATGGCGGTACCCAGAACGCCGGTGGCGGTGGCGGAGCATCTGATGTTCGCCAGGGCGGTACAGCTGCCTCCAACCGCGTGATCACTGCAGGCGGCGGCGGCGGCGGCGGCCGTGGCGGATGCCATGAAGGTTCAGGAATTGGTGGTGACGGAGGCTTCGGCGGTCCAGGTGGCGGCGGAACAGGTCAGAACGGATTTGATTCTCCGCAAGGCACAGGTGTTGCAGGTGGTGGAGCTGGTGGTCTCGGCAACGGAACCGGCGGCGCAGCAGGAATAGGTTGTAGCGGATTCCTCGGACAGCCC
>Ga0193752_1000270_pt1 | contig 56460 bp, 48 predicted proteins | sample H1c1metaG_FD_144924 | JGI IMG/M metagenome (GOLD analysis project Ga0193752, IMG submission 144924) | Soil microbial communities from a riparian zone of the East river system, Colorado, United States - H1c1 | ecosystem: Environmental > Terrestrial > Soil > Riparian zone | place: USA: East River...
TCAAATCCCATTGTGTATCTGTTAAATCCATCCTCTATTATACTGCCTGCTAAGTTCTTTTTTGCAGTATCAAAAAACGAATTTTTAAGAGTGAAAAGTTAATTATCCATTTTTGAGATGGCTTCTAAACAGAGAAACTGCAGCTGATGCCTTAATTCAAAATCTAAAATCACACGGGAGTTTGAGTCACACCTATGCAATGGAACAAATCGAGCAAATTGACGCAAAATTAGTCGACAAAAACAAATTGTTTCTAATTGGAAGATACATACTTCAGTCAGCGGAAGGTGGTTCTAAGTCAGCCATCAAATTCATGGAAAATCTTCCAAGATCAGTTAAGCAGTTTCAAGTCAGAACTAAGAACCATTTACTTAACGGAATTGCTTATGAAATATTCTTTGATTCCCTTGGGAGGTTTAGAGGAGACGGAATTAAAGATTGGTACTTAGAGAGTATATATGCAGTTTTGGAAATGAAGGAGTTTAAGGCTAGCTTAATGTTTATCGTGGAAATGCTTAAACCCTCTCACGAAATGTTTTTTTACATACCAACTATCAATAAAGCCGATGTTTCAATTGATCTGAGATTCTCAAAAGCAATAGGCAAGCGATTTAATTTGCAAAATATTAAATACAAAGGGCGAGACATCCTTTTCAAAAATGACACCGATTATTGGGGAGTGAAGGAGCAGACGTCTTATGATGATATGAATTATGAGGAACTCAAGAAGAGAATTGCATATTTAATGCATGTGCCACTAAAAAAGTTAAATATAAAGACAACTATTCCAATTACTTTGGAAACGGTTATTGGATTTCCCGCTGGATATAGAATCAAGAAATAAAATCTTTTCCGCTGACTACGTGCGTAAAACCGGAAAAATGCATAGCTCCCCTATTTTACCGCAATGCAGCATCTCCACCTCGAAATCCTAAAAACCTATTTACTCCCGCAGTACATCGAGCGGGTACCCAAAAGTTTGCAGGAATCTTTCGAAAAACTCCATGATGCGGAGCATTTCTGATTCTGCATTCACTGATTACGATCATTTGCTTTCTTGTAATTAAATACTGGAAAGGTGGAATTTTTGAATTCCCTGTTTCTGCAAATACCTATTTTTATGTTTTGGGCTGGCCATCCTTTACCGGCTCTTGAAAAATTCAGAAACTTCTTTACCTGTTTGAAATAAGTATCAATTAACCAAATCGTTCAACAATTAAAAATCTGATAAATGTTTACAGTAGAGCAAATCAAAGCTGCTCACAGCAAAGTGAAATCGGGAGCAGACTTTCCGGCATACATTCAGGACATCAAAAAACTGGGCGTTACCTTTTATGAAACTTTTGTGACTGATGGTCATACCGACTATTACGGTGCAAATAACTACAAGACCACCGGACCTGCAAAATACAGCGAGTTGACCATTGCAGAAACCTCTAACACTGAACAATTCAAAACGGACTTAAAGGAGCATCAACAGGGCCAAACTGATTTTTTGACGTTCATCGGGATGTGCGCAGCATTGGGTATTGATAAATGGGCAGTTTCCATGGACAAAATGACTTGCACATACTATAATAAGGCCGGGAATGAAATTTTGATTGAGACAATACCCCAATAAACAGAAACCAAAACTAGAGTTCAGAAAAAAATACGCTCTTGCAGGTCACACCAGTCGGACCATACGCCCGACCCTGCCCCAAATAAATAATTTACCGGCAATACTTTCGCAACACACGCATGATGGCGATAAAGTTATATTTGTTCTAAATCAAACACGAAAAACATGGCTACCGTAAACATCTACCTCACATTCGACGGCAACTGCGAAGAAGCATTCAACTTTTACAAATCGGTGTTCGGAGGTGAGTTTCCGTACATCGGTCGTTTTGGCGAAATGCCTCCTGGTGAAGGTCCTCCGATGGACCCGAAAGACGCCGACAAAATCATGCACGTATCGCTTCCGATCAGTAAAGAAACATGTCTCATGGGCAGCGATACCGGCGGCGAATGGTCACCGAACTTTAAGGTTGGGAACAATTTTGCCATTTCTGCCACTGCCGATACTAAAGAAGAAACAGAAAAAATATTCAACGCACTCGCAGCAGGCGGAACGGTTACAATGCCGTTAGGAAAAACGTTCTGGAGCTCGTCGTACGGAATGCTGACCGATAAATTCGGGATCAACTGGATGGTGAGCATCAATGAGCCTATGCCGAAGTGATTCTGAACATAGTCTCTGTACCGGGAACCACGCAATCGTACATCGGTTGGGTGGTTCTTTTTTTGTGGAAAGACAAGACATTTTGTTCAAAATAATTGCCCGTTGATAATCGGCTGTGCTAGGATTGTTTCGGGTCGTTGAGTAATTTGCCGCTGCTGAATCCGAAATTTCACCGGAAATTTTTCCACGCCGTGATTTCGGTTTCTGTACGAACTACGCATTGAAAAACAAATCAAGTGAAATGAAAACTCAAAGAAGCATAGCGCAGATTACCACCGCGGTATTTACCTGCATCTTATTTTGCAATTCCGTCACCGCGCAAAACGTAACCATCGGAAAACAAAACTGGACGCAGACCAATCTGAATGTCGCTACTTTCCGCAATGGCGATTCCATCCAGCATGCAAAAACGGCTGTTGAATGGAAGTTAGCCGGCGTCTACCGAGAACCTGCGTGGTGTTATTACACCAATGAAAACGGTGCAGAGGATCCAACATACGGCAAGCTGTACAACTGGTACGCAGTAAACGATCCGCGTGGCCTGGCCCCTACCGGCTGGCACATTCCTACACTTGACGAGTGGAACACCTTAAACGATTTCGTTGGAGAGAAACGCGGTGGAACCAAAATGAAAACCACCACAGACTGGAAGGCAGGAGACGGAACAAACTCAAGCGGTTTTTCCGGTCAGCCCGGTGGAAGACGCGACCAGCTTTACGGACAATGCATCGGCCGCGGCTCTTCGGGATCCTGGTGGAGTTCATCGCCCTACGGTAAAGAGGAAGCATCGGGCGTTGTGCTCACGAACAATCTCGAATATCTTTCCATTGGTGGTCACAACCGAATGAATGGATATTCCGTGCGCTGTGTGGAAGGAGAAGTCAAGCTGAAAGGAATTGTACGTCCCGCGAATTACTTCGGTGATTCAATCATTGGCATTACGACCAAGATTGGAAATTTAGAAATTGCGAAATGCGATTTTCCCGGCATGCTGAGTTTGTCGGTAGCACAAGCTGCCTGCGCAAAACTAGGTCCGGGCTGGCGCATGCCCACACAAAAAGAAGTGGAAATCCTTTTTGCCAACCGTTCGCAGATCGGCGGTTTTGTCAATGTCCACTACTGGTACTACGAGCCTCCTGATACATGGGGTTTCCTGAACTTCATGGATTTCAAAATGGCTGACGCCGGGCAGTTGGAATTTGCAACGGCAAAGGCGCGTGCGGTGAAGGATATTTAGGTACAGAAGAAAAATAGGTAGTGGCTCAGTTTGAAATTATTTACTCAATTACTGGAATGGAAAACGGTTGAAACCGTTTGAGAAGACTGCTGTTTCCATTGCCGGGAGCTTAAGCCCCCGGCAATGAGCAGCGATTGATCATGCAACCGCTTCAGCGGTTTTCATCAGTTCATACTAATGGAACTGGGCCTCTACCAGAAAATAACGGAGCGTATTCGGCAATTCTATTGTACTTATCTTTCCTCCCGCTGCAATTCAACAATTACCCGCATACCATACGCATTGAAAAAAGAAAGAGTCGCTCAGTCTGATATCGATCGGTGAACGGCTCTTTACTTTTGGTGCTAAAACCAGATCAAGTGAACCTTCAAAGAACAAGTTCAGTACGGATGTTGATGAACGTCCTGCTGTTTTCCGGCACTTTAATGTGTAGTACTCTCATCGCACAAAACGTAACAATCGGTACGCAAAACTGGACACAGACAAACCTGGATGTTGCCGCATTCCGCAACGGCGATTCCATACAGCGGGCACAAACAGATGCTGAATGGAAATTAGCCAGCATGTTCCAGGAACCCGCCTGGTGTTACTATAAAACGGAGACGGGAGAAGTAACCACGTACTGCAAGTTGTACAATTGGTATGCAGTAATTGATCCGCGAGGCCTGGCGCCGGCAGGATGGCACATACCCACCGTTGCAGAATGGGAAACCTTAAATGATTTCCTCGGTGATAAGAAGGCCGGTAAGAAAATGAAAAGTGCCACCGGATGGAAAGATGAAGGAGGAACAAACACCAGCGGATTTTCCGGACTTCCCGGTGGAGAACGTGGTGATGTCATTGGATTCTTCGGCATGGGTTCATTCGGCAACTGGTGGTGTTCGTCGGGAGCCACGGCTACTGAGGGAGTTTGTGTCTCTCTTACCCGGGGCCTTGATTTACTGTCGGTTCAGTACAAGAGCAAAACGATGGGATTTTCCGTTCGCTGTATTGAAGGTGAAGCAACAATTCCCGTGGTGAAAGTCATCCCCAACCATTTCAGGGATTCCATCATTGGCACAACCACGAAAATTGGAAACCTGGAAATTGCCCAGTTTGATTTTCCGGGTACCATGAACCTTGCGGTGGCACAGGGAGCCTGCACGAGGCTGGGTACAGGATGGCGCATACCCACCACGGAAGAATTGGACATCATGTATGCTCAGCGCGTGGAGATCGGCGGTTTCAGTAATGCGTACTACTGGCGCGTTGTGCCCTATGGCACGGGCTTCAGATATAATTTTCTAAACTTCCTCGATAACACGTGGGGCGCACCAACCAGTATGAAGTACAGCGAGGGCAGGGTGCGTGCGGTGAGGAGCATCTGATCGTTGATCAACGGAAGAACAAGGCAATAAAAATTGGAAGAGTCGTGCAGGAATGCACGGCTCTTTTTATATACCGGCAATGGAGTAGTAACTCAGTTTGGTCGCGCTGCTTATGAAAACCGCTGAAGCGGTTGAGCGTCCTTGGGATGTCCATTGCCGGGACTTAAGCCCCCGGCAATGGACATAGTACAGTTGCGGAACGGTTTCAACCGTTTTCCATTCCAGCGATAAATGATTTCAAACTGATCCAATACCGTCGCCAATTGTTTGAAACGAATTAATTAAACGCATTTCCGTATTTTCATATTCCATTCTCCCCGGATATGAATACTGGTTCCGGAAAAACGGAGAGCCGGTTTTGAGTCGAGGTACGATACGTGATATTACGCAACAGTAATTCAGGGTGGCGTTAATAGAACGCGCAGTGCTCATTCTTTGCCGCTCCGAAGGAGTCCTTCGGACAGATTTCGCTGATGCCGCAGATTAAATGTACGCACTCTAAAATTTTAATTGATTATCAGATTGGTTGGAATCAATGCGCTGCGCGCATTAAATCATTTTAAAATTATGGGTAAACAACACATCTGCGTAATCAGCGAAATCGGCGGCTGAATAGTACAAAAGGACAACAACTATTCTTCTTTTGCAGATCATTCGGCCCGTTTATCTTTACTGCACGATGCACGACACCAAACCCATACACAAAGACTTTCGTGCGCTGCTTGAACTGAAAACAATTTCAAAGATCACGAAGAAGTAATGAGTGCATCCAGGAACAAAAAAAAGATGCCGCTGGCCGAGCAACTGGCCGCATCCTTGCTGGCGGATCGCACCGAAGTCAACCTGAAACGCTGGGCGCAGTACATCATTAAAAACAAAATTCCGTTGATGGATGTTGCGCATGTGGTTACCGGCGGGCAGACCGTGGCCACACCGTTCATCTGGATGGTCGGAGGTCTTTGCGAATCAGCTCCGGAAATTGTTGCTCCTGCTGTCGGGTATTTTTATTCGAAACGTCACGATGTGCGGATCATCAATTTCAACCGGAGCCTGGCTAAAATGTTTTGGCTGGCCGGAATACCGAAGAAAATTCAAGGTGAAGCCATTGATGAAATGTTCAAATGGGTGCTCGACGCGAAAGTGATCGTTTCAACGAAGAACTATGCGTTGCTCGCATTGGACAAACTTTCGGATAAACATCCGGAACTGAAGAACGAATTGAAAATTGTGATACAGGATCAGCTGGGTAAAAATTCCGTTGCGTTTGAAAAATGTGCGGGGAAGATTTTCCGGAAACTTGAAGGATTACATACTTCACGGGAAAACCGGTAGTGTCTCACTTTGCTTTTTGACACGGCGACACCACCGGAAAACCTGAAAGGGAAATTCCATGCTTCGATCAGTTGTCAAACATGAAAATGAAATGTCCGAAGAACCAGAATATCCCGTAGATCATCAATCCAATGGCAACGATTGACATAACGGCCAGGAATATTTCCACGATAATGACAATTGCCGCGATGACCGGTGCCGCACCGAAAATCGCCATCAGCAAAAGAAGGACGAGCACGCCTGCACCCGCGCCGATGTAACCCCACTCCTCTCCGGTTAAATCGCTAGTTGTTTTACGCGCTGCATGTTTATGATCGCTACCGGCATGTTGTCCAACGCCGCTTTCCTGGTTTGGAGCTGCTGAACCTTTCCCGGTCACGGCATTTCCCACAGTTTCTTCTTCATCGGAAATCTTATCCGGCGCAGATTTTTTTTCGGATACACCAATTACCGCAGGAGCATCCGGATGGCTACCCGGCGCAGGTGTGGTTGTATCCTTTACTGTTTCAATAAACTCAGTGATGGCGCTCTTCGCAATTTCGACAGGACGCGCCGGCGCAGATTTTGTCCGCCGCGGTGGATCGCGCAGGGAATCGTTCTTCATTTGTTTGGGCGCCGGATCAACTTTCACCCAATCGTACTTCGACTTATACAGCGCCTGTGAACACGACGTCAACAAAAGGATGCTTAACAAGGCCGGGAAGATGAGCTTTTTCATTTCTTCTGATTTTTCTGCCAAATTACCGGGACAGAAACAGCAGAGGAAACGGAGTTCCGGATCAGTATTTACGATTGTTGCGCATTTCGCGAATGAAATTCAAACAGCGAAGCACGACCCTGAAGAATTTGCGTTTTCTGCAAAGTCCCCGGACGGATACTTAAAATTCGAATAGTTTAGAAGTGGGATTTTAGTTTGGTTTCCCGGTTGATCAGCCCAAGGCTATCCATTTCCTGGAGCCATTTTGGAAATAAAAAACCACAGAGATTACATAGGTTACATAGTTTGTGGGGGCAGGTTGCATAAGCGCACATAGTGATCGTCTGCGACGATCGAAGATCACACAGTGATCGTTAGTAATGATCTATTGTGCCCCAAGTCCTTTCCTATGCCTATGTTTTCTATGTTCCTATGTGGTCCATTTTGAAAAAAACACATAATTACATAGGTTACATGGTTTGAAGGGAGACACTACTTCGTCTTCTCCTTCCAGTCCTCAGTCGGCTCCATGACAGCCACGCGATTTCCTTCCGTGTCGTAGAAAGAAACATACGTCCCATATCCCGGAACTTCCACAGGTTTGCCCAGTATTTTCCCCCCAGCCTTCTCGATTTTCTTCATCGCCTTGCCGATGTCGTACACTGCGATTACCACGGATGGATACTGCGCCGGTTTTTTTTTATCCTTCGCGTAGAAGCCACCGTTGATGATTCCTTTTTCTTTGATCATCCCGGTCTTCGAGGTTTCGCCGGTGTGCGCGATGATATAACCGCCGTGTTCTTCACCGGTATTCATCGTTTTCCAACCGAAGGCTTTTTCGTAAAACGTTGAAATACGTTTGGGATCTTCCATCGGGAATTCAAAATGAACAACAGGGTTCATTTTCGCTTTTGCATACTTACTTGTGGATTTTGATTTTTTGGTAGCCATGATGGTGTGTTTTTTTCAAAGGAATTGCGCAAATACGATGCCAGCGCGGGGTGAAGGGTCTTAACGCTGCAATGAAAGAATCGGAGTACAAAGGCGACCTTTCCACTTAAATGGTGCTCGGGCTGGCCGAAACTTCTTTAGGCTACGATCCTTTCGGTTACCGGAAAGAATTTGTGGAACTTGTGGCTGCAATCAAGTGAGGAAGTATTCCATCAGAACAAGCAGCGACACTTGTTATACATTGAAAAGATAACCACGGAGACACGGCGAATCGCTGTACGATTGAAAAAAAATAACCACAGAGATCACTGGGGTAAAAAAATAAAACAATCCTGAGGCAATTCACCGCCGTGGTTATTTACATTGCAGTCACTTGAAAGAATAGTTGCTTAAATAAGTAAGCGGGACTAAACCCGAAAAACGAGAAATGGAAATTGAAACACACCTGGTCAATGACATCCGTATAGCCGAAGTTGTTTCGGACAGCAAAATCATTAGCAACGCGCAGGATGGCCTGGACTTGCTGGGGAATTTATATTACCAGGATTTTGACCGGATCATCATTCACGAAAAAAACATTGCGCCCGATTTCTTTGATCTGAAAACTGGAATCGCCGGAGAGGTCCTGCAGAAATTTTCGACTTACCGGGTGCGTCTGGCCATCGTTGGCGACTTCAGCAAGTATCCGGGTAAAAGCATTTCTGATTTTATATTTGAAAGCAATAAAATGGGACAAATCAATTTTGTTGCGTCGGTAACGGATGCCATCGCGCGATTGTCCAAAAACGTGTAGGCAACGGGAAGAGTATTATCTTTAAAGTCCATGCACGACTCCCTGCTCAAATACATCAGCAGCTACTCCACTACTCCACTCACTTCTTCCGATGTGGAGTTGATAAAAAATAGGTTTGTCCCAAAAAAAATCCGAAAGAAGCAATACTTTTTGCAGGCCGGTGAAGTATGCAAATACTCCGGGTTTGTGGTGAAAGGCGCCATGCGCCAATACAGCGTGGATGACAAAGGCGCAGAACACATCGTTCGTTTGTCGATCGAAAACTGGTGGGTGTCAGATCGCGAAAGTTACATCATGCTCACTCCATCGATTTACAACATCGATGCCTGGGAAGACACCGATTTGTTGGTGGTCACACGCGCCGACATGAACATGCTTAGTTCCATTCCCGCCATCTCGGAAATGACGCGCAAGATGGACGAAGGCCACTCCATTGCCCTGCAAAAAAGATTGAACGCCTCGATCAGTTTTTCGGCGGAGAAACGTTACGAGGAATTTGCAAAATCCTATCCCGAGCTTCTGCTACGCTTTCCGCAGCACATCATTGCTTCGTATCTCGGGATTACGAAAGAAACCCTGAGCCGGATACGCAAACATATAGCCAAAGGATAACCGCTTCCTACGCCTTCGGCGTCCTGCCACAGATTCGCAGATTACGCAGATTAAATAATTAGAAATCAATAATTTTATTTTTTAAAAATCTGCGCAATCTGCGAATCTGTGGCCTCGCGCCAGAGGCGCCACAACAGCCCATTCCATTTTACCGATCGCGAAGCGATCATCCGCGGAAATCCTTTTCAATCCGCGCCCTGAGCGTAGCAAAGGGTCCGCGTTCCTATTAAGCAACACAGGAATCATAACACAATCCGCCGTGGAATCCGTTGACATTTATCAACCCTTTTTTCTACCATTTATCAACGCAAAAACTCCCCGTATTACCGGAACTTTGTCCTGTTCATTAAAAGAAACACTATGGAAATCGGAATCGACAGCTTTGCAGCCATGATGAGTGGCAACAGTAAGAAAACCATAAACGATGCGGATGCGCTGGCTCAATTGCTGGAAAGAATTGAACACGCAGACCGCTCGGGTCTTGATGTGTTCGGAATTGGCGAACATCACCGCAAAGGATTTCTCGACTCTGCCCCCACACTTATCCTGGCGGCAGCGGCAGCACGCACAAAAAATATCCGCCTCACCAGCGCGGTTACTGTACTCAGCGCTGCTGATCCGGTACGCGTATTTCAGAATTTTGCAACGCTCGACCTCATTTCCGGTGGACGCGCAGAAATGGTTGCCGGACGCGGTTCGTTCATCGAGGCTTTTCCATTGTTCGGTTACAACCTCGACGATTACGATGAGTTGTTTGCTGAAAAACTTGACTTGCTTCTGAAAATACGCGCCAACGAATTTGTAACCTGGTCAGGCAAGTTCCGCCCCGAACTCAAAAACCAACCGGTCTATCCAAGACCCATGCAGGATGTTTTACCTGTTTGGATTGGTGTAGGCGGCACACCGGAATCGTTCATTCGTGCAGGCGCTCTCGGATTGCCGCTTATGGTTGCAATCATCGGTGGAGAAACGCATCGCTTCCGTCCGCTGGTCGATCTCTACCGCGAAGCAGGAAAACGTGCAGGCTTTAAACCTGGCGTGCACTCGCTGGGCTACGTGGCCAACACCACGCAGGAAGCCATGGACGATTTTTATCCGGGCTATGCAGAATCGATGACGAAAGTGGGCAAAGAACGTGGATGGCCTCCAATGACGCGCTCGCGTTTTGAAGCGCAGGCAGGACCCGAAGGTGCATTGCTCGTAGGTAGCCCGGAAGACGTGGCCGAAAAAATTCTCAGGCATTCCAAAGCGCTCGGTGGTATTTCACGCCTCACGTTTCAAATGGATACCGCTGAAGTTTCACACGACAAACTGTTGCAGTCGATCGAATTGATCGGTTCACGCGTTAAGCCATTGGTTAATCAATAATTTTTTGCGCTTGAAAAGCCTTGATTATTGCGCCTTCGGCGCCCCGCCACAGATTCGCAGATTACGCAGATTTTTGAAATTGATTTTTTAATTATTGATTGAATTCATGAAAAACAAAAATCATAAAAACAATGAATTTATTTTTTTAATCTGTGCAATCTGCGAATCTGTGGCAAGGGGCCAAAGGCCCGGGTTTAGCTAAGTTTTCGCCAATACTTTATCTAACTACAATAGACATGAAAAAGCAAATCAGTTTTTCCACACAAGGCAAAAGGGCCGACATCGGCGACTACGAAATTTATCGCCTCTTGCCCAACCGGTATGCGGATGCAGTGGGTCCGTTTGTATTTCTCGATCATCTGGCGCCCGTAAACCATCCGGCCGGAGAACCGCTCAAGAAAAACGGAACCGGTGCGCATCCTCATCGCGGCATTGCAACGCTCACGTATCTTCTTCACGGTGAAGCCGAACATCTCGACAGTCGCGGACATCATTCCAAAGTAAGTTCAGGCGGTGCGCAATGGATGAAAGCCGGCAACGGCATCATTCACGATGAAGTGGTGAACGTTGATCCGCAAGCCGGCGACCACCTGACACACGGCATGCAATTCTGGATCAATCTTCCAGCGAAACAAAAAGCAGAAGAACCAGAATATGTTCCGCTGCAGGCCAGTGAAATTCCACGAATGGATCTTCCCGGTAACACAGGATGGATCAAAGTAATTGTGGGCGAGTATGAAAACCTGGTTTCTAAAATCCCGGATTATTCGAAACAGTTTCTGTATCACATTCACCTCGAAAGCGGAAACCAATTTTCGATAGCCGCCGAGCGTGGAATAGAATATGGTGCTTTTCTTCCCCTTCACCCTGCCGTGATTAACGATACGGTTTTTGCGAAAGGTGAATTCATCGAATTTGACCGCGAAGAAGGAACAATTGAAATTGACAACAATTCCGGAACGGCAATTGACGTCATTCTGTTTGGAGGAGAAAAATATGAAGAACCCATTATAGCCGGTGGTCCGTTCGTGATGAATTCCATGGAAGAAATCAGCGACGCGTATCGTGATTTTCACAATGGAAAATATGGGAAGATCGACTACAAAGCGGCTGATCCGTTACTGAAATAGAAAATGAATTTCATACCATCAATAAACCCAAAAACAAAAAAGCCATGACAACCACAGCAGAAACAACCAAAACAAAATGGGTGATCGACCCTTTTCACAGTGAAATTGGTTTTAAAGTAAAGCACCTGATGTTTACAAACGTGCGGGGCAGCTTCAAAGAATTTGAAGGCAGCATCTACACAACCGGCGAAGATTTTATGAGTGCCGAAATTGATTTCTGGATTAACCCGGCGTCTGTGAATACAGGCGATGAAAAAAGAGACGGGCACCTGAGAAGTGCAGACTTCTTTGATGTGGAAAACCATAAAGAAATCAACTTTACGGCCAACACGTATGAGAACGTTGACAAGGATGGCAGCTACATCCTGTATGGCGACCTGGCGATCAAAGGAATTAAAAAACAGATCAGGCTGGAAGTTGAATTCGGAGGAATCATCAAGGATCCGTGGGGAAGCAGCAAAGCTGTATTCAACATTAATGGAAAAATAAACCGGAAAGATTGGGGACTGAACTGGAACACGGCCCTCGAAGCCGGCGGAGTATTGGTCAGTGAAGATGTCTGGATCAGTTGTGAAGTACAGCTGGTGAAACAGCCGTAAGCAACCCGCAAAAGGTGGTGCAGCAAGCAAATTAAAAATCACCACCGATTGGAAGTTGAACGGCATTGCCGTTGTTGCGGGGGTAAGTTCCGGAGCGTTTAATTCGTTTATTTTTATTCAAACGACCTCCATGAAAAACATCTTACTCCTCGCATGCATTCTTCCTGCGTTTTTAATCACCGCGCAAAATCCAACTTTGGCCTGGACCCACCGATTGGGCAGCACAAATGCAGATCAGGGCAACGCAATTGTTGCTGACGCGGCCGGAAACGTATACACCACCGGGTATTTTAACGGAACGGTAGACTTTGATCCGGGAGCCGGAACAAGCAATCTCACCTCGGCCGGAAGCAACGATGTGTTCATCAGCAAGCTCGATGCGTCAGGAAATTTTGTCTGGGGATTGAAAGTCGGAGGCACCGGTGCAGATGCCGGCAATGGAATAGTATTGGATGCGGCGGGGAATATTTACGTGACCGGATCTTTCAACGGAACTGCAGATTTCGATCCGGGCGCTTCAACGAGCAACCTGGTTTCGTTTGGGATGTCCGACATCTTTGTACTTAAATTGAACGCGTCCGGTACTTTGGTTTGGGCGAAACAAATGGGTGGCACGAGTGGCGAGGAAGGCCGATCAATTGCATTGGACGCAACCGGAAATGTATTTACAACCGGCTTCTTCAATGGTACAGCAGACTTTGATCCGGGAGCAGGCACAAGTAATTTAATTTCCGGAGGGTCGCTTCAGATATTTGTGAGCAAGCTGGACAACAGCGGCAATTTTGGTTGGGCCAAACATTTGGGTGGTCCTGGTAACAATATCGGCTATTCCATTGCAACCGATGCATCCGGAAATGTGTACACGTCTGGTCATTTTAGTATGACCGTAGACTTTGATCCGGGCGCGGGAATTCAGAATTTTATTTCTGCAGGAGCTGGTGATGTGTTCGTTAGTAAACTCGATGCATCGGGAAATTTTGTCTGGGCAAAGCAAATGGGCAATACAGCCAATGATGTATCCACCTGCATAGCCATTGATGCTTCGGGATACGTATATACGTCCGGGTATTTTTTCGACACCGTTGACTTCGATCCGGGAGCAGGCATTTCCAATTTAACCACGAACGGAGTTGGTGATATTTTTGTGAGCAAGCTGGATTCATCAGGAAATTTTGTGTGGGCCAGAAATATGGGAAGTACGCTCGATGATTTTACGCATGCGCTTGCCCTCGATAGCGCAGGTGGTGTATATACTACCGGCTTTTACGCAGGCTCCGCTGATTTTGATCCGGGCGCGGGAACGTACTATCTCCACTCCTATTTCCCTGCCGATTCATCACTCATCCGAGACCAGATCTTCGTGAGCAAACTCGACAGTTCCGGAACATTTGCCTGGGCGGTGCAGCTTGGCGGAGTGAAAGGTTACGGCATCGCTGCAACGTCCAGCTACGTATACTCCACCGGATTTTTTACTGCTACTGCAGATTTTGATCCGACCGCAACAGTATTTAATCTGACTACTGCCGGCTCCGACGATGTATACGTGCACAAGTTGAATCAAAGTTCGCTTGGAACGAATGAATCGTATTCAACTTCGTTTGAGCTGTATCCCAATCCTGCTACGGACAATTTCACCATCCGGACCAACACCGTTGCCGATGAAATACTTATTACGGATTTGCTGGGCAATGAAGTCATGAACCTCCAGCCGGTTTCCGCTGAAACAACCGTAAACATGGGCAATTGTGCCAACGGTGTTTACCTGGTGAAAGTTATTTCCGGCAACAGCCAAAGCGTAAGCAGGCTCGTGCTGAGCAAATAAACCAAATGGGCTCCGGCTTTGAGTATGGGTAAATCGTTTAAGTCCGGAAACTTAATGATCGAAAAAATATCTTCTCACTTCAAATTACATCTCCTGAGAATCGAAGTCCTTTTCGTTTTAAAAGCAATTCTATTCATTAAAGATGCGCCAGATTGTATCACACATAGGCATACCCGCGGTGGTGGTTTTTATATTATCAATTCTGTTTTTTTGTTCTTGCTCACCCGAGCCAACAGATGACCTGAACGCAGAACTTACAGGTAAGTGGAAGTGGGACAGTATTTACGGCACGCAGAATATTATCCAATTGTCGTGAATCACACTTTTCTTTTCAATGAAGATGATTCCTATGAGGCGTATGACTGGAACCTGGGTATCACTTGTACAGGTAAATTCGCTACCGAGACAAGTCAGAATAAAGGACTATTCAGACTCTCGTTGGTGCCCGACAATATCTGCCTCGACGATTGCGGTTGCATTTTGCTGGTGATCGAAAAAGTGGAAGCCAACAGGCTTGTCCTGATTGACAGCGCATATCCTCAGTATAATTCTACGGTCAAGGAACCGATCCGGCGTATCTACAAAAGGATCAAATAATTCACCTGGATTTGAGTCAATAAAGATTTTTGCAAATTTATTTGCGCAAGCAGATGATTGCCCATATATTTGCAAGCACTTACTTGCATAATAATCCAGATATGGAAACCCGAAGAGACGTTTTCCAGGCCATTGCCGATCCCACGCGCAGAGAGATTATTCACCTGATCTCCCGCGAATCGCAGAACCTGAATTCCATTGCCGACAATTTCAATGTCAGCCGGCAGGCCATTTCCCTGCACATCAAAATACTTGCAGAATGCGGGCTCATTGTTATCAGGCAACAAGGAAGGGAACGGTATTGCGAAGCAAAGCTGGAAAAGCTCAACGAAGTATCCACCTGGGTAGACGAATCGAAAAAGTTGTGGACGCATAGATTTCATGCGTTGGAAAAATTCCTGGAAAAAACTCAACCCAAAAAGAAAAAACATGGAAGAAAAAAATAAACGGAATGCCGACGAGGTACATCTCTCGTATACATTCAATGCGCCGCGCAAAGCGGTGTTTAAAGCGTGGACCGATCCCGCACAATTAGCAGAATGGTATGCACCGCACGGATGTACCATACTTTTCAAAACACTTGACGTTCGCAAAGGCGGCTCGTTTCTTTCCTGCGTCAGCAATCCGCAGTTTGGCGAATGCTGGTGTAAAGGTGTGTACACCGAAGTTGTTTCTCCCGAGCGTATTGAATATACCATGATTGTATCGGACGAACACGGAAATACCGTTGATCCGGTGAGTGCAGGAATGCACGCAGACTGGCCACTGGAAACAAAAGTTTCTGTGACGTTTACCGAAGACAACGGAAAAACGACGGTCACACTTCACCAGACCGTTTCGCAGAAACTGGCCAAAGAAACCGGCGCATATCCGAGCTGGATCCAGATGCTTGAAATACTCGAACAGCTGTTGATGCGGGATAAAATTTGACCGGTCTTAGGTTTATACGGTAATGAGCGTATTGAATAAGCAGGGTACGTCCCGTAATTTCACAGGTAAACTTCCAAATTCAGCTCATGAAAAAAACCGGTCTGCTCATCCTGTTATTCATCGCACCCGCAACGATCACTCAGGCGCAGGTTCATTTCGGGTTCTTCGGTATACAGGGCTCTGCACCACAATCTGTTTACCGGAACTGGGGTGGTGGTATGTCCGTTCTTTCTGGTATGCTGAGCGCGGAGACACTTCCGTTCAACACACAGTTTGGTGGTCAATATCATATTGCCGGCGCTGGTCATCGCAGTATAGACCATGAAACCGGACGTCTTTCATTCAGTAATACGCAGATCGGTGTTTCCGGAATGGCCAGGTTTACCGGGAAATCACAAACATCGCGCCGGGTGCCTTACTTGGATCTGTCTGGAGGAATACAGAACAATGCTTCTTCCATGATTGTTCACACGACGCAGGCAAACAATCACGATCACTGCACGACTCAATCCCTGTATTCATCAACCGGTTTAACGGGCGGTGCAGGTGCGGGAATACTTTTCCGGTTATCGAACAGCATACTCCTCGATGTTGGGTTGCAATGGCAAAGCTCAACGGTTACGGGTAAGTTTGTGGACATGAAAAGCGTTGTGAATACCAGCGAGGGCATTTCATACACGACACCAAGTGTTCCCCGGGGAATGCTCCTGCTCAGGATCGGACTGTATATCCATACGAACAACGACGGTTGTCGATGCAACGAAAACTGTAAGATCCGGAGTCATCACGCAAAGACCTGTTACCTGGGCGGGGCATCCGAATAGTTTGAACTTCCGGTGGCGACTTACCGCGCAATAACCAACTCTTTTGTTTGCGATGCTCCTTCCCCACTCACGCGGATAAAATACATTCCGGCTGCGAGAAATGAAACATCGAGTTGCATCTGCACCATTCCCGAAGGATTGGCTATCGTCGAACTCAAAATGAGTTTTCCGTTTGCATCAGTCATGGTGAAAGTGAGTTCATCGCCGGGCATCTGCGCCTGTATCGTCAGTTGATTGCTTGCCGGATTTGGAAATACAGACACAAATAATCCAGGCCCTGTTGGATCCGTAACCGAAGCGAGGAAAGAATACTTGATCAGGAAAACAGACGAGTGTGATGTGTCGTTGTACCACGCAGCGCAATACACGTTGCCGAGGTGATCTGTTCCAACCTGTTGCTCGTAAACATTAACTGTTTGTGGCGTAGTGTACAGCGCGCTCCAGACGATCGCCCCGATGGAATCAAACACGGTAATTCCTGTAGCAACACCTTGAGCAGTCGTTACACGCCCGGCCGTCACCACTTGGTCGCCTGGTTTTTCCGCTACACTATACCCGTGCGCAGTACCGGAAGGATTTTCCCACACCCATTGCGTGGTGCCATGGAGATCAATGCCCAGGTCGACCCATCGCGGCGAAGGTACTCCGTCCATGTACCAACCCGTCAGGACAATTGTTCCGGCCGCTGTTATCAACGCATCATTCACAATATCCATCCGGTTTATGGCCACATTAAAATAATCACCCGCATTGATGCTCGTATCCCAAAGTGTATTGCCCGAACTGTCCATGGTCATCACAAACATATCGCGCGCACCAGCCACCTGATTATAGATCTCGCCGGCAATGAACAGGGTGGTGTCGTTATAAACGCCTGCGAATTTCAGGTACAGAGTGCCGGGCGAAACAATACTCCTTTCCCAGGATACGCTTCCGTTGGACATGAATTTTGTAGCCTGCGTTGTGGCATTCACAGAATCATACGCATCGATGGTTACGTAAACGTTATTATCACCGTCGCAGGTCAATGCGCCCAGGTAATGATCAAATGTGCCAGGCTCACTTATATGCCGGACCCACAAGAGATTTCCGGCGGTGTCGCATTTCATCACGGGTACAGAATCAAGACTGGCAGTATACCCGGCGAGAACCAATTCGTTATCACCCGTAAGAATCATTTTTCCTACCGTAGCACTCCACAACGGATCCGGGTCTGACAATGTATCGCGGTGCATGAAGTTTCCTGCGGCATCAAATTTTGTGAGCATGAATTTGCTTTCTCCACCGGGCAAAACAACTGATCCGCTGAGATAGACTTCGCCATTGCGACCAACTTCCATGCACGCGTGCTGTTCGGTTTGCAGGGTCCAGCGTAATATTCCGTAGGTATCATACGATGAAACAAAACTCCACGTAACAGGAATAGAAAAATCTTCCGCCGTATACATCACGTATGTGTTACCGGCCGAGTCAACTTCGAGTTCACGAAAGAAATCGTCGTCGAACGGAGAATCAAAAGTAGTAGCCCATTCCGGTGTTGGGTTTTGAGCAGGCAAAGCAGCGGCAAGGCAGATGAATGCTGCGGGCAGAAAAATTCTCATGATAGAAATGTTTGGTTTGAACTGGTGTTGCGATGGAAAAACGGGCAAGGCTAAAAAATATTGCCTGGCCATGCTACAAAAACGACACAAAGTCTTTGTGAAGCTTTGAGTCTTCGCGACTTAGTGGCAAATTTGTGTCATATCTTTACACCATGGCATTTCTCAACGATCAAACCGTACAACACCTCGCAGATGCGCTCAAAGGCAACGACCGTGCGCAGGAATGGCTGCAGCGAACAGGCCGCCAGGAACTCGTTATGCTTCACGATGCAATCCGTTTCGACGACGATAGCGCGATGGAGTGGCTCCACGAATACGGACACGATGAACTCGGTTTATTTGTAACCGCAATCGATGGTGATCCGTACGCGGTGCAGGCTTTGTTTGATGGAAAACAATCGCGGCTCGCATCTGTGGCCGGCGCGGTGATTGGTGATGAGCGTTCGATCCAGTACCTGCAGAAAAATAATCTCAAGCAGTGGATGAACCTGGTGGAAGCCATTAAAAAATGTCAATCGGAAGAATAGTTTCATTCCCCGCAATGACAAAAAAATAATACAATGGCCAGCAAGCAATACAACGGTGAGGCAATCCGGAAGATGACACAACTCTTCCAGCCTCACGCTACGGCACATTTCAATTGGCTCATCGAAAAAGGTCACCGCGAACTGGTGGAAGCAGTTGAGTTTATTAAATCCGGGAAGGACATGTCGTTCCGCTGGATGATCGACAACCAGTTTTTTGAAGTAGCTGCTTTTGCCAATGCCGTGCGTGGCGACAAGAATGCATTCCGCTGGCTGATGCAGAACAAATCTGTTTTCTGGGCGGCTACTGCAAACGCAGCGAACAAAGACAAGGAAGCGATGGGCTGGCTGAAAGCACACCATTTCGATGTGTATGCTGAACTCGCTATGGCTATTGTGGAGTGGGAGAAATTCGACAACGATGATTTCTCCGGATACTACAAAGCACCGATCTGATCACAAACGAATTTGAATCCTGCGATCACGAAGTGATTGCATCCCGCCGTGACGCGCGGTGTTAGTAGCAAATAACCTACGCCGTGTCGCCGTGGTGAATTAATTTAAGGCAAGAATAACCTGCGCATGAGAATAGTCGGAACAATCCCACATCCCCAAATGACCATCACCGTTTTCATGATGAACGAAAAATTCATCGTGAAATTTGAAGCCGGTCCGATGGAGCAGGTCTACAAACTCTCGCAGGGAAAAGTTGCCGGCATGGAGCACGTGACGAAAATCGTGGATGAGCAGTTCCGGTCTGAGGTGCTGAAAAAATTCGGGGAGATGTTTGAGCAGATGAGGACGGCACTGGAGCGCAATCCGTAAATAGTCGCAGAGGCGTAGTCCTGGTTACTGCGAGGCACGAAACACTACCGCCCGGTCAGAGATTTGCCCGGAAAAAAGTAGTCGTCGCCGCTAACGCTTTCAGTGTATCCTCCGGCAGATTTTTCTCTGTCCACGGATGCTTTCCTCCAAACGTATGATCGCCGCCATGTATTTCCGCAAATTCCGCAAACGGATTCCAGATTTTCAATGCTTCTGCTTCGGAAAGCGGAACCGCGTCATCTGCTGTTCCGTGAACGATCAGCTGCGGAATCTGAATTTTCTTCGTTGCTGCCTGGATATCGAGCAATGATTTTTTCTCGTAAAAATCGTTGTAGAGATCAATGTACAGCGGCAGAACCTGGCCTGTACGTGTGTTGATTATTTCAGTCACACCTTTGCTTTTCCATTCAGCGAGCTCGGGTGTATTTATCCTGCGTTCGAAATCACAAAGTCCGCCCCAGGTTGCCACAGCTTTGATGCGCGGATCGCGTGCGGCCTGCAAAAGTGCCGTTCCTCCTCCCCGGCTGTGCCCAAGCAATCCCAGGCGCGCGGGATCAATCCGTTTCTGCATGGAAATGGTCCACCAGAGATTTTCGATCACCATGTCGAGGTCATCGAGTTCACGCGAGAATGTATTTCTTCCGAATTGTTCCAGCTCGCAAAACTCGTCGGGCTTTTCAGGTGAAGTTCCATTCCACGAAAAATTGAAACGGGCTGCTGCGAAACCGCTTCGCGCGAGAAATTCACAAACCAGTGGGAAATGTCCCCAGTCTTTGAAGCCTTTGAACCCGTGCAGAAAAATAATTACCGGAACACGGTCGTTTCCAACTTCCGGAACATGGATGTCTACGGGAATTTTTCTTCCGTCGGGTCCTTCAACGAGATATGAGGCGCTTTTTGTCAATGGCGATCAAAAGATTTCGGGTCCACAAACATTTCAATCACGCGGCATTGATCATCCACAAACTTATAGGTTGCGTGATACTCTGTATACAGGAAACGGTGATAATGCTGTTTGTCTTTCTCGCCCGGTTTGTATTCCAGGTAAGTGGTATCACCCTTGATCCACTTCATCATGGGCTGGCTCTTGTAAATGCTCCGCACATAATCCAACGGCATGCCAATGTAAACTCCGCTGCTGGTCATGAAATTATTTGCTGTGACGTAATTGTGCTGCAGTTTGTAATTGCGGATCGTGTCGGAGTTTTTTTCGAGACGCAATCCGAACGGAATGTGTTTACCTCCCGCTTCAACCGTAAACACGGTCAGGAATTCTGTTTCTTTTCCGTTGAAATAATGCATGGCAGCAATTCCATCAGCAGATTCACCTTTCGAGCCGTTGTCGTACTTGTACTTTTTCACGGATACCGCGTCACCAAGCAGAATTTCGTTGATCATCGTGTCGGGTTTGTACGCCCAGTTGGCTTCCTTCCCCAGGCGCACCATTTGCGGAACAGAATCAGGAATGACGGGCAATGCAGCGCTGTCGCCGTTTTCGCCATTGACTTGTCCATCATTGCAGGAAGTAAAAACCAGGAAAGCTCCCAGGACGAGCAAAAAGTATGTTTTCATAGTACAAACATAAACATACGTGTTCACATCCGTAAATCCACAGCGGTGTTGCCCTTGAACCGCAGATTACGATCTAAATAAACACGGCACCGGTGTAAGTCACGACGCACCGATGCTTCGTGAGTGTTGGTAGAAAATCACCGCGGAGACGCGGAGGCGCGGAGGGCATTACTTGTGAGCCAGCCGTGGTCGCGGAGACGCGACTCTGCGGCCATTGCCACCTGAAGGGATGGTCTCTGCGCCTCAGCGCCTCCGCGGTGAAAAAATAAATAATCGCGTAGCAGTTCGCCGGATGATGTGGATATTTTTTGCATGTACATAACGCCAATAATATCCACGCCGTTTCGGTAACTTTGTCGTGCATTTGTGAATGACCTGAATCCATCTTCTTCCAAGGATCCTTTTGCTGCGTTGCGCGTAAGGGATTTTACGATCTACGCTTCCGCGCGTTTTTTCCTTTCTCTCGGCGTGCAGATTCAAAGTGTGGTTGTGGGAATCCAGATTTACAAACTCACACATGATCCGTACCAGATCGGACTCATTGGACTGGCAGAAGCGGTTCCATTTATTATTCTCTCTCTTTTCGCGGGCAGTGTAGCCGATTCGGTCCGCAGGAAAAAAATCCTGATTTTCTCGACATTGTTTCTGCTCGTTGCATCGTGGATGTTGTTTACGGTTTCTGCCGATCCCGATTTTCTGCTCAAGTCAGGGACCTGGCCTGTTTTCGGAATCATTTTCTGCACCGGCATCGCCCGCGGATTTCTAAGCCCTGCGTTTCCTGCTTACATGTCGCAGCTCGTGCCGCGCAGTCTGTACGCCAATGCAGCCACCTGGCAAAGCAATCTCTGGCATGCAACAGCGGTGCTTGGCCCGGCGTTGGGCGGAATTCTCATTGGCTGGATCAACACCGAATTTGCATACGGCACCTGTTCTACGTTGATCACGCTCGGGTTTATCTTGTTCTTCTTCATCCCCGATCATCCCTTACCACCGCAGCGCGAACAGCAGGAAAAAATATTCGCACGCCTCACCGCAGGATTCCGCTTTGTGTTCAGCAACCAGGTGATGTTGTCGGCACTCACACTCGACCTGTTTGCTGTTTTGTTTGGAGGTGCTGTTGCCATGATTCCTGTCTTTGCCGATAAAGTTCTTCATGCCGGGGCCGACGCCGATTTTGTAACCGGACTTTTACGTTCTGCACCAGCTGCAGGAGCAATCATCATGGGATTGATCATGGCAAAATTTCCGCCTACGCGAAAAGCGGGAAGAAATCTTATCATCTCAGTCGCCGGCTTTGGCCTGTGCATGATTGCATTTGCATTGTCGAGAGAAGTCTGGCTTTCCTTTGGAATCCTTTTGCTGAGCGGCGCGTTCGACAACGTGAGCGTGATTATCCGTCACACGATTCTCCAGCTGATGACTCCCGATAATATGCGTGGCCGTGTTGCGGCAGTGAACGGCGTGTTCATTGGTTCTTCGAATGAGATCGGGGAGTTTGAATCCGGTGTTGCCGCACGTCAGATGGGCAATGTTCCATCCGTGATTTTCGGTGGATGCATGACGGTGCTGGTGGTTTTGGGTGTGGCGGTTTTAGCGCCGAGGCTGCGGAAGCTGAACCTCGATAAGATGGTGTAATAGACGCAAAGCCGCAAAGGTCCGGGTCACTGCGAGGCACGAATCAGTCTCTTCTTCCAGGATGAGATCGCTTCGTACCTCCCGATGACCCCAGAATCCTTTGCGTTTTTTCTTTGCGAACTCTGCGCCTCTGCGTCTATTCTTCCTTGCATTAAAACCACGTCTGTTGCGTAATCACAAACGCTGCAATCGCCATATTGCACAATAGCATCACCGCCCATAAGCGCATGTATTTTTTATAGCACGCATCGATCTCTCCCCTGTTGATCTTTGACATGGCAACCGCAGCCGCCAAGAGAGAAACCAGTAAAAATACCGGTGAGAGCAGGATGGGCAGAAAAGTAAACCACACCAGTTCGGGTGCAGCCAGCGTCGCCAAAGCTCCCACTGTTGCTACGCCCAGCATCGCTTGTGCGCTGATGGCTGTTTCAATTGCCGATGGTAACGAATCGGTGAAGATGTTGATCGAATCTTTTCGCATCGCCCGGGCCACTACCGAATCCATCGCGTTACTCACCAGCGGACAGGTTTCACGCATTGCATCCTCACGCGAATCCTGGCCTTCGGGAGAAAACGCGAATGCTTCTGCGCACGCAGCATAAACCGAATCTCTCCGCACTTTCACTGTTCGCAATTGTGCTGTATCACTGATCCCCGGCTTTTGATTTTCTTTCCGGTCTTTTCCGATGGAAAGTTTGTCGAGGTTAATGTCGTTGTAAAAGCCATCCGTGTAGCGACGCTTGTCAATGTTCTTTGTGCCATGACAAGAAGCGAACGTAAACGCAACAAGGATCAGGAAGAGGGCAAAGTGCGGTTTCATATCGATTAGTTGATGGATACGTTTAAGATTCATTTCGACCGGCTCACTTGTCTGACTTCGGCGGAACCTGTCCCGACGAATGGAGGGACTCAGTCTGACAAGTAGTTTCAAACAAGAGTTGTGTTTAAAGAACGATTGACTTCGTCTCTTATTCCGATTTTTGATCGAAGACTCTTGTCAGACCGGGCCCTTCGGCTTCGCTCTGGACAAGCTCGCCGAGGCCTGACGCTTCCGAGTAATCAACTAATCGGAAATCGAAAAAATATTTTAAAAACCCGACCGGCACACCATCCGGTCGGGCCGAAAAGCACTAAGGCTTTTCATCTTTCCTTCCTGCAGCATGTGCCGGAAGGTGAACCACCAAAGGAAAGCCGTGGTTTATTTCGAAGTATACCAGTTGCGGGCATTGTAGCCGAAGGAAATTCCTACACGCCATCCGTCACGTCCCGGTACACCGTAAACGTTTACCGGAATATTCATATTCCCTGAACGGAATGTTTTACCAATAGCGAAAATGAATGCTGAGTTCAGGTACACATCACCGCGACTGTCGAGACGCTGCTGGAATGTTACGTCCGCTCCGTGAATGGTCTCATCGTACTCTGATCTGCGTATCCACTCGTTGTTCAGGTAAAAACCTTCGGAACGTGTGATCAGACTGAATGTCGGACCAAAACCAATTTCCCATCCGTGACGGTTCATCCGCATACCATTCATGATCGTGAAACTTGGGATAAACAATCCCTGGTCGAGACCGGTAACCATCGGAACAAATTCAAACAGCGCCTGGAATTCTCCCGCTGCGAGGTATTGTTTCTCGAACTGGTACCCGAACTGGAACATCACCGGTGCAGCATCAAATCCACCTTGCGATTTCGACGATTGAATAATGGCTGCAGTACGATCAGTAAATACAGTAACACCCATGCGTGGTCCGTCGAGACGTACACGTTCGGTAACCGGAACGCGTGCGCGTGCATCGTAACTGTCTGGTTTCACCAGTTGTGATTTCACGTTCGGCTCAACCGGCATTCCAAACATTTCGCGCAGCATAACAGCGGTCATCGTTTGAATTTCGTTCTGCATGTTCAGAAATTCGGTCACCTGTGTCTTTTCGATCGATTCGGATTTTACATCAATCAAACGCATCGTGTAAATGATCGCATCGCCGTACACCTCGATACTTCCGGTCACCATTTTATCGGCGCCCAGTTGTTTTCCCAATTCCACGAGACAGATTTTGCCGTAGCAATTGCTGACCTGCAGTTTATTTTTTGCAACGAGGTAATCTACGTCGTACCGGTCCATTACGTCAAACGTGTCGAGTTTTTCAAGTTCAAGCCGCACGAGGTTACCCATCTGAACGGGATCATAACCCACATTTTTTGCATCGAAGTTGAGTACAACCGCTTTCAGTTTTGTTGCCTGCGGAGTTTGTGCATTGAGTTTATTGAACGTGAGTAACATCAGCAAGCCGGCGAAAAACATCATGAGAACCTTTGTCCCGATTCCCTCGTGCGAAGGTTGATGTTGATTGGTGTTTTTTGAAGTATTCATAGTTCTGAGTTTTTTATTCTGGTGTAATTTATTTGGTGAAAGGGTTCATTCTAACGCTTCGATTTATTGGTGTGAAAACGGTATGAGTATGCGAAATAGGGAATGAGAAATGCGTTGCGATTCTCGAGACTTCCAACAGAAAGTCCGGCAATATCAAATGAGTGTTGTCCTGCACCGATACGGAATCCCAGCGAAACCTGCGGATTGTAGGTGTATGTTTCGGTATAAGAACCGTTGCCTACATTACTGACCCGTCGTGCAGGAAGAAACCAGTTTTCGCTCACGATCGAAAAACCGTCTGTGATCTTGAGCATACCGCTGATGTTAAGGATCGGGCGGTTTGTCAATGACCAGTCGCCATCGCCTGCGATACCACCGTATCCTGCGGTAAACGTTACGTTCGTTCCGCGATTACCATAAGTCAGACTTCCGAATCCACAACCTACACCGTATCCGAGTCCAAGAAAAGTGGTTACCAGCATTCCGCCTGCAGCTACGTACGTGTTCTTACCAACCTGGTGTCCGTACTTTACAGTTCCGAAAAAACCGAATGGAATCATCACTCCGCCACCGGCTGAAAGGTGATCGGTGATCCCAAAGTGTGCACCGTTCATCAGCAACATCACGTTCTGGTAATACCCTTCTCCTTTACGCAGCGGAATAGCTGAAGGCGCAATCAGGTAACGCGATGCGTGATCGTAGGTATCGCCGCTTGCATTTAAGCTCACCGAACCGCTGGAAAAATCGGTGATGTTTACCATCATCATTTTAATTTCCCCCAGTGATTCTGTCTGAAGCGTAATCACAGATTCGTTCTGCGCTACAACTGTTCCGCGGTATGAACGTCCGTTCGACATCATGAACGAATATTCCTTTCCCGTTTCAGCAATCTTCATGGCTTCAATTTTCTCCTCATCAATAGTCAATGTCCCCAGCACCGGATCAATCACCGTTACTTTACCGTTCTGTTTTGAAGTCAGTAATCCGGAAACTTTTGTTCCGGTATTCATCGTGATGATGCAAAACTGTCCACTTTGTACTGCAGTAGTGTCCTGCGCATGTGCAACAACGGTTGTCAAAAGGATTGCGATAACTGTGATCGCTTTTTTGAGGTTGGTTACATTTTTCATGATGGGTGTGTGTTTTTTAATTGCAGAGCAAACATATACCCAACTGCAAGGGAGGAGAAACGGCATTATGCGCGGAAAACCGGATTCAACGCAGTCTTCGCCAAACCCTGCCCTTCGATTAGGATTTGACCCCGTTTTTTGCGATTTTCGCAAAAGCCCGTTAGCTGACGGTACATTATGCAAGATTTACTACCCCAATCAGTGTAATCAGTTAAAAACACCATGGCCACCCCCGAAAGAACTGTACAACAGGAGTTTATAACACGTTTAAAGGAATCTTTGCCGGCCAACAAGTCCCTGGTCGATGAGCTTTCCGACATTTTAAAGGTGAGCACCGACAGTGCGTACCGCCGGATTCGCGGCGAAACTGCCCTCACAATTGATGAAGTGAGCACACTTTGCGCACACTACCGGATTCCGTTTGATCATTTCGCGCAGGGCGAAAGCGGAAAGAGTTCTGTAACGTTTCAATACAGCCACCTTTCTTCCGACTTCGATAAATTCGAAGAATATCTTTCATCGCTTATCGGTCACATGGACATGATCCGTAAAACCGATCCGAAAGAAATTATCTGGTGTGCAGAAGACGTTCCTATTTTCCATCACTTCCGTTACCCGAAACTTTCTGCGTTCAAACTTTTCTATTGGTCAAAATCCATATTGAATGCACCGCAGTACGACGATAAAAAGTTTGATGCCGATATCGTTCCTGAATCTTCGAAGGAAAAAGTGAAGAAAATTTACGACCTGTATCACAAGATCCCGTCTATTGAGATCTGGACCGAGGATACGCTCAACAGCACCTTGAAGCAGGTTGAATATTATTCGGAATCCGGTTTGTTTGCCGGTCTCCAGGATGCGAAAGATATCCTGAATGAAATCGAAGCAATGATCAAAAGTCTCGAACGCCAGGTAGCAAAAAGTGTGAAGTTCACCGGTGAAGCTCCTGCGGCAGATGATAACACGGAATTCAAACTGTACTTCTCCGATCTCATGGTGGGCAATAACTGCATTCTCATCACGGCCGGTTCCAGCAAAGTGTGTTACTATTCGATCAACACGTTCAACTCGATGGCCACGACCAATGCCGGATTCAACGACGAGAACGACCGTTGGGTAAGAAATATCATTCGTAAATCGACATTGATCAGCGGCGTATCCGAAAAGCAACGGATGAAATTTTTCAAGCTGCTGTACGATAAAATTGCGCAGACCCGTGCGAGGATCGAAAGCAACTGAACGCAGCCGCGATGACATCCGCGATTTCCTTGAACGGAAAACGCGCGAATTCAACCGGCCCGAATTTATTGCCAGCGATCCCATTTCCATTCCGCATTTATTTACGTCCAAAGAAGACCGTGAGATTGCCGGTTTCCTCGTTGCAACCATTGCCTGGGGACAGCGTCCCACCATTGTGCGCAATGGCATGCGGTGGATGGAACTCATGAGTCATGCTCCGCACGAATTCGTAATGAACGCCGGAAAAAAAGATCTTCAGTTGCTTTCGTCTTTTGTACACCGCACATTCAACGGCGGTGATGCAGTTACGTTTATGCATGCGTTGAAGAATATCTACGCCAAACACGGCGGACTGGAATCGGTTTTCATCAAAACGCTTAAAGAACAAGGCAACATGCTTGACGCGATTTCGCAGTTCCGGAAAGTATTTTTTTCGGTGAAGCACGAAACGCGAACCGAAAAACACGTTTCTGATCCGTCCAAAGGTTCTTCCGCCAAACGGATCAACATGTTTCTCCGGTGGATGGTGCGCAAAGATTCCAACGGTGTCGATTTCGGAATATGGAAATCAATTCCACCTGCCGTGTTGATGATTCCGTTGGACGTGCATGTGGGAAATGTAGCGCGTTCACTGGAAATTCTTCACGCGAAACAGGATAACCGCAAAGCGGTGGAAGAACTTACAGCTGTGTTGCGCGAATTTGATCCGATCGATCCGGTGAAGTATGATTTTGCGTTGTTCGGCGTTGGGATAACAGAGAAAAAATAGACGCAAAGCCGCAGAGCACGCAAAGGTCTCCGCAAAGACTTTGCGTTTTTTTCTTGGCGAGCTGGCTCAGTTTGGCTAACAGGAGCTGAAGGAAACCGCTTAAGCGGTTGAATAACCAATCGCTATCCATTGCCGGGGACTTAAGCCCCCGGCAATGGATACAGCAAACTTCCCTAACGGTTTCAACCGTTTTCCATTTCAGCGACATTGAGTAAAATGATTTCAAACTGAGCCACTACGAACTTTGCGGCTATTCTCGCACCTTTCCTTAATTTCACACCACCAACTCTTTTCCATGAAAAACATTCTCCTCGCCTGCAGTTTATTCGCAGTATCATTCGCGTTCGCCCAAAAAGTTATTCCACCACCTTCTTCCGCTGAACCCAAACCAACACCCGCCTCAGAACGTCTCGTTGGTTTGAAAACGAAAAAGGACTCGGAACAGCGCTCGGTGGTGAGTGATCTTGAATTCCGGAATGTCGGTCCTTCAATCATGAGCGGGCGCGTGGTTGATCTCGATGTGAATCCTTCGGACCCAACCATTTTTTACGTCGCATACGCCACAGGCGGAGTCTGGTATACGAACAACAACGGAACCACATTCACGCCGGTCTTCGACAACATGCCGGAGATCAACATTGGTGATATTGCCGTGGACTGGGATGCAAAACCGCAACCCGTGATCTGGGTAGGAACCGGCGAGTCGAATTCAAGCCGGTCGTCGTATGCAGGAACGGGTATTTACAAAAGTATGGATGGCGGAAAATCGTGGCAATACAAAGGACTGCCGGAATCGCATCACATCGGGCAGATTCTCATTGACAAAAACAATCCGAATACCGTGTTCTGTGCAGTGATCGGTCACCTGTTCAGTTTCAATCGCGATCGTGGTTTGTATAAAACAATTGACGGCGGAGAAACATGGAAACAGGTTTTGTTCATTGATGAAGCAACCGGTGTGATTGACGTGCAGCAGGACCCGAACGACAGTAAAATTCTTTACGCCATTGGCTGGCACCGTGAACGTGTGTTGTGGAATTTCGTGGAGTCGGGTGCGAAGACAGGAATTTACAAAAGCACCGACGGAGGCGAAACATTTGCACTCATCTCCGGATCCGGAAGTAATTTTCCGCAGGAAGGCGTTGGAAGAATTGGTCTCTCGATTTTTCCCGGTAACAGCAATGTGCTTTACACCATTGTCGATAATCAATTCACCATTCGCGACAGCACGAAAGCATCTGATGATCTCACACCCGGTAAACTTCGCGTGATGACCAAGGAAGGTTTCCTCGCGTTGAACGATGAAAAAATCTCGGAATACCTGGAGAATTATCGCTTCCCGGAAAAATATACCGCAGAGTCTGTGAAAGAAGATGTGCGTTCAGGAAAATATCTTCCGGTTGCATTGGCCGATTATGTGGCCGATGCCAATGCAGATTTGTTCAACAAACCGATCACCGGCGCTGAAGTCTGGGCATCAACCGATGCGGGAAAAAGCTGGACGAAACGCAGTGATAAATCCATCAACACGTTGTTTTATACCTACGGTTATTACTTCGGAAAAATATGGATCTCACCGTTCGACCAGAATGAATTGTATATCGCCGGTGTTGGATTGCTTGCGTCGAAAGACGGGGGCAAATCGTGGAATACTGTTGACGGTGCAAACCAGCATGGAGACCATCACGCGATGTGGATCAATCCTTCGCGTCGCGGACACATGATCAACGGAAACGACGGCGGGCTCAACATCACCTGGGATGGCGGAAAAGCGTGGATCAAATGCAACACGCCGGCTGTGGGACAATTCTACGGAATCAATGTCGACATGGAAGAACCGTACAATGTCTACGGCGGATTGCAGGACAACGGCGTGTGGTTTGGCCCAAGCGATTACACGGCATCAACCGGCTGGCACGGCGAAGGACAATATCCCTGGAAATTTATTCTCGGCGGCGATGGCATGCAGGTGATGGTTGACACGCGCGACAACAGCACCGTGTACACCGGTTACCAGTTTGGTCACTACTACCGTCTGGACAAAGAAACCGGCGAGCAACATTACGTGCGACCGAAAATGGAACTCGGTGACAAGCCACTTCGTTTCAGCTGGCAAACACCAATCTGGTTGTCGCAGCACAACCAGGACATTCTCTACATGTGTGCGCAACGCGTTTTCCGCAGCATGGACCAGGGAAAAACATTCACTCCCATTTCCGGCGATCTTACACGCGGTGGGCGCACGGGTGATGTTCCTTACGGCTGCATTTCCACCGTCAATGAATCGAACCTGAAGTTCGGATTGATTTACACCGGTAGCGACGATGGACTGATACACGTAACCAAAGACGGAGGAAATACCTGGACGCGCATTTCAGATAAACTTCCACAACACATGCGCGTAAGCCGTGTAGTTGCATCCACGCACGTAGAAGGACGCGTATACGCCACACTGAGCGGTTGCCAGTGGGATCATTTCAAACCGTATGTATACGTTTCTGAAGATTACGGCACCACATGGAAACAGATTTTCGCTGACCTGCCTGCAGAAGCCGTGAATGTGGTCCGTGAAGATCCTGTGAATGAGAATCTGCTCTTCGCCGGAACAGACAACGGTTTGTATATGACTTTGGACCGCGGAAAAACGTCGATGCGCATGATGACCGGAATGCCTGCAGCTCCCGTTCACGATCTCGTGATTCAGACACGCGAGCACGATCTTGTTGTGGGCACACACGGCCTTTCCATTTATATTGTACCGATTGGTGCATTGGAGCAAATGAATGATTCCATTCTTTCGGCTGATTTGTACGTGCTCAAAGTCGGAACAGTACTGCTGCAGCCTGAATACGAAATTGTAAACGACAATTTCGAAATGTTCAAAAAAGCCACTGTCCCACTCGCCTGGTATACCCGATCGGCTGGTGTTGCAACCATTCAGTTCAAAACCACCGACGGACTTCTGCTTTCTGAAATGAAAGACTCCAGCAAGGTTGGTGTAAATATGCGCGCGATGCTCTTGTATATCGATTCGGCGCAAACGGAAAAATACCAATCGTGGCTCGATCAAAAAGACCGGGAAGAAGATCCGGAAAAATACATCGATGGTAAAACACTTCCGCTTACAGGAACGTACATCATCGAGATCTTCTATGCCGATGGACGACGCATGACGAGATCAGTAAAAATAGCGGCGGGATAGGGAAAACCGCTTAAGCGGTTGGAACAAGCGAAGGCTTTTCATTGCCGGGAGCTTAAGCCCCCGGCAATGAAATTTGGACACTTGCCAAACGGTTTCAACCGTTTCCAATCAACCATAGTTGAGTATAGAATACAAATTGAGATACGACCAGCTCTTCCCTTCCCTAGGCGTTTCCAGCGAAATAGTTTAATTTAGTAACGGCTACATTAAACTATTTCTCATGAAAAAAATAATTCACTGCTTATTGCTGACCGCCTTTCTGGCCATCAGCTCGTTCGTGTCTGCGCAGAATGCTGCAACACCAGTTTTCATTTCGAAAATACTGCCACCGATTCCCGTCGTAATGGTAGAATCCGACATGATCCGTGTTTCATTCATCGACGGTATTGTTGATGGTGCAAACGCATTCAGTCTTGTTTTTGAAAACAAGAGTCTCGTTGCTCAAACTTTCACCTGGACATTGATAGACGCTGCAGGAAAATCCGTTGGAGACTCGCACACTATAACTTTAGCCGCTGGCGAGAAACTCGACTATGCGTCGAAGAACGAAAATTCACGCGCATTAATTTTTATGGTTTCTGAAAACCTGTATCCACGAAATTGTACTGTTGAAGTTGTTGCTCACTGAAATATTTAGACCCATGAAAAAAATCTACGCCGGATTTATTTTAACTGCGCTGTTTTCGTTTTTCGTTAACACCGCACACGCGGACACTACATTGGTTTACACCGCAGGCATGCAGACTGTTGTTATTCCAGCATGCGTATTTTCCATTGACATAGACATTGCCGGAGCAGAAGGCGGAGGAAACGGATCTATTGGTGCACCAGGGGGATTGGGAGGAAGAGTGCAGGCAACAATGGCCGTTACTCCGGGACAGACGCTCTATATTTTTGTCGGAGGTATGGGCGATCCTGTAGGAACGGCTGGATATAATGGAGGTGGTTTGGGAGCAGGTGGATCTTTTTCCACTCCTGGAAGTGGTGGTGGCGGAGCTTCTGATATCCGAATCAATGGAACAGCTTTGACCGATCGCATAATCGTTGCAGGCGGTGGTGGAGGTGGAACCGAGAATGGCGGTTCTTCTGCCGGCGGTCATGGAGGCGGACTTATCGGTGCCGACGGATCAGTGGGCGGCAACCCGTGGGGATGTACTCCAATGATACTGGCAACTGGTGGTACACAAAGCGCCGGTGGTGTTGGTGGTACTTCAGTCAGCTGTGCATGGAATGGAACCGATGGGACGTTTGGCGTTGGCGGAAATGCATACCCGGTTTATCGTTGCGCCGGTGGTGGTGGTGGATGGTACGGCGGTGGCGGCGCACACAACGGTTGTTCAGGTGCCGGAGGAAGCAGTTATACCGAACCTTCAATGACCAATGTTACTCACATACAAGGTTACCAGGCCGGAAACGGAATTGTCATAATCAATTACATTATCGGCCCACCGGCTCCGGGAGTTATAACCGGATCAGGTTCTCTTTGCACAGGTGCAGGCGAAAATTATTCCATTGTTCCTGTACCGGGAGCTACTTCGTATACCTGGAGTGTCCCTGCTGGAATGACAATCAATTCGGGACAAGGCACAACATCAATTTCCACCACAGCCGGAAGTACTTCAGGAAATATTTCTGTTTACGCTACTGACGCTTGTGGTAATAGTGCGCCAACAATTCTTTCCGTGACCATCCTGCCCAGTCCAATCGTGTATGGGAATGCAACGGATTCAACGGTATGTATGGGCGGCACGACAACCGTTTTCGGAAACGGCGCCACGAATTATTCCTGGTCGGGAGGTGCGACAGACGGAATTCCGTTTGTTCCGTCTACGAGTACAACGTACACCGTCATTGGTTACGCTGCAAATGGTTGCACAGATACATCAACACTTCTTATCACTGTGGCCCCGCTTCCAACCGTTTCTCTCGGCTCAGACATCACCCAATGCGGAGGAGGAGCCATACTGGATGCAGGTAACGCAGGATCAACGTATGTATGGAATGACTCGAGCACGAACCAGACGTTGATACTTTCTTCATCCGGCACATACCATGTAGAAGTTACTGATCCATTGGGTTGCATAGGAGCAGATACAATTGCGATTGTTATTCATACGTCTCCAACAGTTGTGGCTTCCGCTGCAAGCAACCTGGTTTGTCTTGATGACGATTCCATTGCTTTATTCGGGTCACCATCCGGCGGAACATGGTCAGGCACGGGTGTGTTCGGATCAACATTCAGTCCTTCTGCAGCCGGCGCCGGAACGTATTCGTTGCTCTACTCTTACACCGATGCGAATGCATGCGTGGGGCAAGACACAACGACCATTGTTGTGGATGTTTGTCTTGGAACCACCGAACCTGGGCGTGAGAATTCTATGTCCGTTTTCCCGAATCCAAACAACGGAACGTTAACGCTTGTGGTGAATTCAAACGCAGGTGACATGATCATCGAAGTGATGGACATGCAGGGCCGCGTTGTTTATTCGTCGCAGGAAAGCAATGTGCAAACCGGGTTTACGAAACAGATCGTACTGGAGAATGTTGCGGATGGAATTTACATGATGCGCACAACGACGGGTGGTCAGCAGAAGATTGTCAGGATTGCAGTTCAGAAATAAAAAATAGACGCCATTCGACGGGCTCATGGCAAGCGCCGCCGCAAAGGACGCCAAGGGTTTTGCAAAGTCTCTGCGTTTTTCCCCTGCGCACTTCGCGGCTTTTCGTTTGTTTCAATCAAGCGTAACCTCATCCACCCACAGTTCTGTATTGGGTAAAGGAGAAGCATTTACATGTCCGCCTTCAATGTAAATCGAAACGGAATCGGCCTGTGTTGCGTTCTGTGAGATCGGGACCTGGATCTGCGTGTAGTTCGCGTACGAAATTGTTCCGTACCATTCACCGTTGTCGACAACTACGTTGTTATTGAACAGCGTAACCGTGATGCGCACACTGTCATTTGTTGCGAGATTGCATTTCACGTATGCTTTCAGATCAACGGGATGAGACGAGATCGCGAAACCATTTGCAGCTACTGACGGGAAAACATTATTGTAAATGAATTTAGCAGCAAATTGCCCCTGGTAAGCGCTGGTGTCCTGTCGTACTAAATACATATCGTAAGGTGGAAGACACAGCGGACAACTGTTCGTTTCCCAATCGGCAGGCAACACATTACTCCACGTTTCGAAATCACCATTCGGAACGGCAATGGTCAGCGCCAACGGCCCCGGTTGAACGTTGTTATCTTTGGTACAGCTCGTGATACCAAATGCTGCTGCGAGCAGAAGAAAAGCATGAATCGTTTTCATAGGAACTTGTTTATTACTATGACAACGAACTTCAAAGAAACGCTGCATCCACAGGTAAAATTAGTGTGCAAACGAATAACGCACCGAGAATCTCAACTCAGCCTGCGAGAATTTCTGCAAAAGCAAGTTGGATGATGTATACACAGAGCCGGAGAAAATACGATACGCGGAGCTCAATTCGATATCCAGGTTATTCCCGATCCTGCGCTGTACCGTTATTCCGAATCCATAAGATATTTTCCACGGTTCAAGATCAGCTTTGGTCATGCTTCTGTAAGCGCCCAAGCCGTCATCGTACAAATACCCTTTCGCATGAATTAACCTGTGGAAAGCCACTTCAGGTTGCAACCAGATATTGAAGCGTTCGCGGGCAAGTACATTATAACGTACACCAAGCGGCATTCCGAAATAGGTAAAGTTGTTGGTGACGCGTTCCGTACCAGGATCGATCACCTGATATTCTACAACCGGTGGCGGAGTTGGTCCGATTGAAGTTCCGGTGTCGTACAGGTAAACCATTTGCCGGGAACGCATTTCGTAGCGGTAATTCGTAAGACCGACACCGGAATAAATATCCAGTCGCGGAAGCAATTTGTAATTGACATCCACATGAACGTTCAATGAAACAAGGTCGCGATCCGTACTCTTCCGGTACTCGCGGATTGCGTACCTGCCTTTTTCTTCAAGCCAGGTAAAGCCCAGGGCCGGTGCAATACCAATGGCCATGCTCAGCCGGCTGGATTGAGGAACAGCAGGCGTGTTATTTACTGTTGCAACAAGTGTATCCGCTACCAGTGCGGGAGGAGTTTGCGGTGACGAATCGTTACTGGTTATGAGCTGTGCGCTATCGATCGGCACGACATTGAGCGGTTCTGTAAAAGCAAGATCAACCACATCATTCATCCTATCCGCGGGAGCATTGAATGCATCATTTTTTACATCCGTGTTCGTTCTAACTTCTGTTTGCGCCTGATCACGTTTCTCGCCTGTAATCAGCGGCTGGCTTCCAATCCAGGGTTTGCGGGAATATTTCGTTGGCCCGTTTGTCCGTAATGGCGGAACTGTTGCCTGTACAACCAGTGGATCACCGGCATTTTTGCCCGAAGGTGAATCCGGATAAACTGTCTTTGCATGATCCGTCACATCCGTTTTGTTCGACTGACCCGTCTTCTGCACTACTGAATTTGCATCGTCCACTACAATCTGCTGTTCGGAAACAGTCTCCGCTTTATTGAAACCAGATCGAACCAACCAACCTCCGCTTCCGATCAGCGCTGCAATGCCGATCCACAGCCAGATGAACGCCCTTCTCTTCCGATCCTTACGGTTGATCTCACGCTCAACGTTTTCCCAAACGCCGGGCGAAGGTGTCAGCGAAAAATCTTCCGCCGACTTTTTTAACCTGTTGTTCAGGTCATGCAAGTCGTCCGTCATTGTGTTTATTTTTTTTGTCTGTATCCAGTTTCTTCATGAGCAATTCCCTGGCCCGCGTATACTGTGAACGGGACGTGCTCGCTTTTATGCCGAGCATATTTCCGATTTCCTCGTGCGAGTATCCCTCAATCGCGTAGAGGTTAAAAACAGTTTTGTACCCGACCGGGAGATTGTGAATCAGTTCAACCAGTTCTTCATCGGAAGCCGGTTCCTGCAATCCGGAGTTGTACATCACATTATCAATCGGGATGACATTCTGGTTTTCCGCAATGCGGTGTTTCGATTTGATCCCGTTCAGCGAAGTGTTCACCATAATTTTCCGGATCCAGGCTCCCAATTCGCCATCGCCTTTCCATTGTTTCAGCTTCCTGAACACCGTGATGAACGCCTCCTGCAAAAAATCCTCCGCTTCCTCACGCGAACCGGCATAGCGATAGCATACACCCAACATTTTGGGTGCAAAGCGATCGTAAAGCTCTTTCTGTGCTTCACGCTTGCCCTGCAAACACTTTCCGACTAGTTCCTCGTCATTCAACACGGTACAAATTACCACTATGACAATGGATCCGGAACATTCGCTGCATCACGCTCAAAAAAAATTCCAAGCGCGACGATCAAAGTTCATATCACCCGTAATTTCACCTTTATTCACAGTTTTTCGCCCATTTCTCCGTTTCGGCACCCAACTATTCCTTACCTTTAACCTTTGATGAATTTCGCCAACCCAACCTTTCTCTTTGCTCTCGCAGCACTGGCGATCCCGATCATCATCCACCTGTTTAATTTCCGGAAATTCCGTCGCGTGATGTTTACCAACGTCCGCTTCCTGCGTGAGGTTCGGCACGACACTAAAGCGCGGAACAAACTCAAAAACATTCTTATTCTTGCCTGCCGTTTGCTGGCGATTTTTTTCCTCGTCATGGCATTCGCACAACCGTTCATCCCGCAGGATAACGCGACGGTGAAGAAAGGCCAGAAAGCCGTGAGCATTTGGGTCGATAATTCATTCAGCATGGATGCTGTTGGCGCTAACGGTTCACTCCTCGACGAAGTAAAAAAAGATGCGCGCGAAATTGTAGCCGCTTACAATACCACAGACCGGTTTCAGTTACTCACCAACGATTTTGAAGGACGCCACCAGCGCCTCGTGAGTAAAGAAGAATTCCTCAACCTGCTTGAGGAAGTGAAACCATCACCGGCTGTACGGAACATTTCGGAAGTGGTGCGCCGCCAGCAGGACCTGCTCAACAACACGCCCGATGTTGTGCAGGAGAACAAGGAAGCTTTCCTCCTCTCCGATTTTCAGCAAACTGTTTCCGATTTCGCGCGGATCAAAGTAGATACTACGATCCAGTTCCGAGAGATCATTGCGTCGGCACAGAATAAAAACAATCTCTACATCGATTCGGTGTGGTTTGAAACACCGGTGCGCAAGATCAATCAACCGGAAGCGATGCACGTGCGGATCCGTTCACGCTCAGACGTGGACATGGAAAATGTTCCGATGCGTCTGTACGTAAACGGACAAGCCAAAACGCCGGCGAGTTTCAGCGTCGCAGCGAACAGCACAACCGATACGATACTGTACTTCACCATTCGCGAACCCGGTTTGCAGCAGGGACTCATCGAGATCAACGATTACCCGGTAACGTTTGACGACCGGTTTTACTTCTCGTTCACCGTATTGAAAAACATTCCGGTCCTCTCGATTGAGCCTTCAGAAGCCATGACTCCTGCTTTCGCAGAACCGCATTACCTCAAAACACTTTTCGCAACGGACTCCGCTTTTGTCTTCACAGAAACCGATGAAGGAAAAATCGATTATACATCGTTTGCGAATTACCGTTTCATCGTACTCAATAGCCTGAAGAGTGTTTCGTCGGGTCTTGCCAATGAACTGAAAAAGTTTGTCGACAATGGCGGAAGCCTCATGGTTTTCCCCGGCGCCGGCGCTGATGTTGTTTCTTACAACGCATTGCTCAACCCGCTCGGCCTTTCAGGTTACGGCGCGTACGATACAACGATGCAACCCGTTGAACACCTCAACTTCCAGCACCCGTTGTACCAGGGCGTGTTTGAACGCACCACCGGAAACATGGACATGCCCATGGCCGGAGATCACTACAAAATTCTTTCTTCAAGCCGTTCGCGCGAAGAAGAACTTATGCGTTTAAGAAACGGCGACGTGTTCATGGCCAGTTACCGTTCCGGAAAAGGAAATGTTTATCTCTCGGCTGTTGGTTTGTACGGAGAATTCGGAAATCTTCCGCGTCATGCGTTGTTCGTTCCTACGTTGTACCAGGCCGCATTGTTCTCACAACCGCAGGGCGAATTGTTCTACACGATCAGCGACAGCAAACCGGTGGACATCGGAGACGTGGGAACGATCGGAGAGAATCCGTTTCACCTTACAGACGAAGCACAAAAGTTTGATGTGATTCCTGCGCACGTGGTGCAGGATGGAAAAACATTGCTCGATGTACAGCGCATGGTGGTTGCACCGGGAAATTACCTGGTGAATCTTGACAATAGAATGATCACCGGCATTTCGTTCAATTACGACCGCACCGAATCGGATATGCGCGTGTTTACGAAAGACGAAATTGAAGCGCAGCATCTCGCAGCAGGTTTACAAAAATTCAGCGTGCTCGATAAAGGTCTCGATGGACTGACAGAAATCCTCACCGAAAAAGATTACGGCATTCGTCTCTGGAAGATCTGCATCTGGCTTGTGCTGGCTTGCATGCTTGCAGAAATTTTACTGATTCGTCTCTGGAAAAACCGTACTATACCTATCGCCACGACAACCTGATATGAGCAAAGTTCTCCTGCGCAATGCCCGCATCATCGATCCGAACTCTCCTTTGAACGGAAAGGAAACAGATATTCTCATTGAGAATAATGTGATCACACGAATCAGTAACGCATTGCGCGCCGACGGCGTAAAAGAAATTACTTCCGAAAGCCTTCATATCTCACCCGGCTTCATGGACCTGCACGCACACGTATGCGATCCCGGATTTGAGCACAAAGAAACGCTTCAGACAGTTGCAGCATGTGCTGCTGCCGGGGGGTTCACTGCGATCCTTTCAATGCCGGATACACACCCTGTGGTCGACAACAAATCGCAAGTGGAATACATCCGCAGACGATCGCAGGATTTACCCATCGAAATTATTCCGGCCGGTGCATTGTCGGTTGGCCTCGAAGGCAAAGACATGGCCGAACTCTTCGACATGTTTTCCGCAGGCGCAAAAGTGTTCTGCGATGCCGATAAACCAATTGCCCACGCGGGTCTGCTCGTACGTGCGATGATGTACGCGAACCAGTTCGGCGGAAAAATATTTGCACGTTGCGACGACAAAACAATTTCTTCCGGCGGGCAAATGAACGAAGGCCCGATGAGCACAATGCTCGGACTGAAAGGAATTCCTGCCCTCGCTGAAGAACTGATGGTGGCGCGGAATATTTCGCTCGCCGAATATGCAAACGCACCCATTCACCTCATGGCAATCAGCACTGCGCGCAGTGTAGAGCTGGTCCGTAAAGCGAAGAAAGACGGTCTGCCGGTTACCTGCGCAGTACACGCATACAATCTCCACTGGAACGACGAAGTCCTCACCGACTTCGATACGAACTACAAAGTGCATCCCCCACTCCGCTCCGAAAGCGATCGCCAGGCCTTACTCGCCGGTGTTGCTGATGGAACGATTGATTGCATCACGAGTGGTCACACACCGGAAGATGTGGAAAACAAAGTTCTGGAATACGATCTCGCCCACTTCGGAATGATCGGATTAGAAACCTGTTTCTCACTGGCGAATGCTGCGGGGAATTTAACTGCGGAGCAACTCGTGAATGCGCTTGCAGTAAACCCGAGAAAGATTGTAGGAATTGAAGTTCCATCGATCAAAGAAGGTGCGAGTGGAAACTTCACGGTGTTTGATACGAAGGCCAAGTGGAATTATGGAAAGACGAAGAGTTTGAGCAGGAATAGCCCGGTATTAGGCAGCGGCATGACCGGTGGCGTACTTGCGATTTAAGATCGCTTCAGAACCGGATATGTTCTCTCATATTTTCTTTGCTCCTCCTCCAGTTCCCAACGTTCCCGATCGCGTTCAATCAACTCTTTCAATTCCTCTTCCTTCGGGAGATACAGCAGGTATTTACTCGCGAAAAGATTTTTGTTTTCCGCCAGTACCGAATACTTAACAATGGTTTCATCTTTTTCCGAGCAAAGTAAAATACCGATGGTGGGATTGTCTCCTTCTCCGCGCCTGAGGTCGTCGTACATCCGTACGTACATATCCATTTGCCCGATATCCTGGTGAGTTAGCGGACCGGTTTTCAGATCAATGATCACAAAACACTTGAGCAGGTAATTGTAGAAAACAATATCGATGTAAAAATCAGACGTGTCCGTTCCAATGTGCTGCTGTCGTGCAACAAATGCAAATCCCTTTCCGAATTCGAGCAGAAATTTCTGGAGGTGATCGATAATTGCTGTTTCAATGGTACGTTCATTGTTTTTAGTGTCGGCAACCAATCCCAGAAATTCGAAAATGTAAGGGTCCTTGATGAACTCGTTGATGGTTGGGGTTTCTCCGTTCACGGGCTTTTTGCGCAAATATCTCTCATAGGCCAGACTGGTAACCTGCCTGGTCAGAGCCCGGCTATTCCATCCCGACGCAACCGCTTCATTCATGTAAAAGAGCCGCTTCTTTTCATTTTCGATACGGATCAGGATCCGGTAGTGGGTCCAACTCAATTCAGGACGCAATGCGTCCTGAATTGGGAATAATTGATATAAAATCCTCATACTCCGCAAATTGCTTTCGTCAAACCCTTTACCAAACTCCCCGGATAATTGCTGGGCCAGGCTGCGAAGAAGATTTTTACCGTATTGCGCCCGCCCCCTTCCTCCCTGGTCGTGTTCTACAATTCGTTTGCCTATCTCCCAATAGGTCGCCAACAACGCAGTGTTGGCGAAACGATAAACGCGGGTACGGGAACGAAGTACAATGTCGCGGATAGACGCAAAAAGTGGTTCTTCTTTATTTTCAATGGTTGTCATATAAATTACCTTAAACTTTAAATGAGGCGCAATTTAAAATGACGGAAATTGCCATGCAGGAAAAACTAAAAATTTTAGTCAAAAAAACGGTAAGCGCGAACAAGCGCATGAGTCGGGAAATTAAACTGAACAGCGAGATAAATCTGCAATCAATTTCCCCACAGATATTTCGGCTGTTTCACACCCGTGATCGTCAAACTGCCCGACACCAACCGGATTGAATTTGCATCGACCCGCACCTCATATTTTCCTTCGTAGAACGTTTTAAAATTGGTCGCACCAGTAATAATGATGGAATCACCAGTTAAACTCCATCTTGCTGTGACAGGAGCAGAATTAAACCCGGGTAATTCCATTCCACTTTTTGCGAACGACATCGTTTCATTGCATTGGTCAAACACAATGCGCACCGGTCCCGAAACAGTGAACGGTTGATATTCCTGGTTCCCGGATCTCATACCGGTGACACACCACGTATGCTCACGCAACATTTCTTCGGTGGAAGGTGTTGTCAGAATAAACAAAACAACAATCAGCGGAAGCAGGATCAGTGATGCTGCAGCCAAAAGACGCACAGCCGGACTCCACGCCTTGATAAAGGGAACGCGGGAGGTAATGAGATTGATGCGGGATGGAAAATCTGAGCGGATCATGTGATTTTTACGAAGCTAGGGAATTACGTTTGGAATCAAACCGTAAAAACACCCGTTTTGGTTACGTAAACGAAAAGCGTAAGCCCAATGTAAACACCAATCGTTTGCGCTGAAATGCTTCAGAAAATACCTGGGAAGCTAAAGTTTAAATCCGGACTTAACTCTGGTAGTAAAATCATTCATTTAAAATGAAAGAAGCACGAAAACTGAATGACAGGTAGTTTTACGGGGTGACTGTATCACTTCCTGATCACGAAGCAACTCTGTATTCACCCTGCCCCTCTTCCACTGTCAATCCGTTTTCATTTTCCAGGGAATCACGTAATCCACTTTTCAGCAGCGACTTCATCTGCATAATTGCCGCACAGTTCAACTGGAACAATCTTTCTGAAGAACTTAAATGCTGGCCGATGAAAACAGCATTCAGGCTTTCGAGATTCGACAATACGATCAATTGTTCAATCGTCGAATGATCTCTCACATTCCCTTTTTCATTGGGAAATGCATCGCGCCATTCACGAGCAGTCATTCCGTACAACGCCATGTTGAGCAGATCGGCCTCGTTGGAATAAACAGCGCTCACCTGTGCTTTCGAAAGCTCTGCCGGCACCAGATTTTCTTTGATTGCATCGGTGTGAATCCGGTAATTGATTTTGGCCAGTGTGCGCTGGAGATTCCACGACTGGTTCAAACGAAGACTTTCCTCTTCTTTCAAGCGTTGGAATTCACGAATCAAGTAGAACTTAAATTCAGGGCTCAACCAACTCCCAAATTCAAACGCGATATCCTTGTGAGCGAAAGTGCCGCTTCCGTACCTACCTGTTTTCGAATGGATTCCAACCGCATTGGTCAATTTCGTCCATTTTTGCGGAGTTATCGAAAAACTGTTCGAGCCTGTTTCCGTTTTAATTGCATCGAATTCGATGCAATTAAAACCAGGATTATTAGTCTTCTCCCAAAGACCACAAAATTCCAATGCGTTCCGCGTTCTTAACCAATTCTGAATAATGTAGTTGCTTCTCTCCTTGTCGCGAAACCTGGCCACATCCGTCAACGAAATATAATCCTGTTCGTTCTTCCGGTAAACCACCACATCAACCTCTCCGACTGTAATTTTCTTTTTAGCTGTCATAAACAAAGTGTTTAATAATTTGCCTGCAACTTATGACAAGTAGAAATGAAATGCTGAGAAAACTAAAAAAATTAGCCAGAATACGTTGTGATTTGAATTTAACTCGCGCAGGCACGCATAAGCCTCAAAGCACTAAAGGCTTTGAGGCTTAAATTTCGAGGTCTAAAAAATCGCTACGGTTATTTCGCTGAACAGATAAACGGATACTCCTTGTTATCGATAATCGGCTCCACACCAAAGAAATCATTCAACACCGATTCCGCTGTGCAGTATGCTCCTTCCACCCAGGCCTGGTCGTTGGAATACGCTTCACCTACAATGAAAATGTTTGCATCTGCGCCTTCAACCAGCTGCGAAGGTTTACGGATTTTCTGCTGCACGTCGCCAATGTTGAAGTGCGCAGCCCAGGCGTGGTAACCGGCATTGAATGGAGGCAACGACCAATCCATATACGCCGCTTCCAATGGTTCCGGTACCATGGAGTAATCTGAATTTGGACCGAAGTGAATTTCTGCGAGTTGTTTGCGCAACATCTTCACCATACGCGCAGGGACTTTCTTCGGGCCCTTCAACGTCTGAACATTTTCAGGGGTTGGAATTTCCTGCTCCTGGTTCGGCTCAAGTTCGAGTTCTTTCCAGAACGTGGTGTATACTTCATCGTCGTAACTCGCGAGAAGTCCGTACACCGGTTTCTTTTGCTCAACCGTTGCGTTGTTTCCGAAATACACCACCTGGCGCACCGGAGTATCCGTTACACTTGGTCCGATGGTGTAGTTCAACGCAGCATCTAGCAAAAGATTTTCCTGCTTGATCGTGAGACGCTGTTCTGTAAGTTGCTCCAACGCGCCTGCAAGATCATCAGCCGATGAATACGGCGTTCCAATCAGCGTGGTTAACGCTTTGAGATATGCATCCGGAAAACCTTGCTTCTTCAGTGTGGCAACAACCTGTGTAGTTACTTCGTAACCGGTGAGTTGCGGCGTATACGTTGCCTGTGTGCCTGCATCTGCGTTGGGAGTCCACCACGGATTGTCGAAGAACATCCCGATCTTATAAGAAGGTTGCATGATCGCCGATTCAAGATACAACTGAACTTTCCGGTGATTCAAAACATCAAGTCCTTCCTGTTTTTCAAATCGCGAGCCATTGGCAACCTGCTCAATGGCGTGACGCGGCATAGCCATCCACGCAGCATCTGTTGTGCGCGAACCAGCCTTGTGCCACGGTTTCTCACGCTTCGCATAACCGTAGTGGATCACTTTGTCTTTCGAAACAATGATCGACTGCAAACGCGTGTTCGGGTAGTAATTGAAATGCACACCTTTCTGCTTCGCGAGTTTTACGATCTCGTCAAACAAGGCATTGAACATTCCGGAGTAACCAATTGTGATGGTTTTGTATTGATTCCCCGGAGTGAATTCATTGTTTGCCTGGAAAGCGTAAGCCGAATTCCAGTTGATGACATTCGAACTGTACCCGTTTCCATCTGCAGAATAGTTAAACCCTTCCGAACCCAATTGATCGTACATGAGGTTCCAGTAACCAATGTCTTTCAGCAGATCGCCTTTCTGGTAAACAGAATTATCGCCGGTGTCTGCAACGATACGCCCGTTACCGTAAAACTTGTCCCACTCTCTTCGTGTTTGCGGACCGGTTGTGCTCGTTACTGAAAGATTCTCCACGATGGAAAAACCCTGGTCAGGCTGCGCTGCTGCTCCGTAATGATCAACGTTGTACGGCGCAGGATTGTTTGAGTTGATGTCATTCAAAAACATATTCTTCGTGCGCAGGTAAAACAGCGGGTTCACCGACTCGTTGAAAGGCACTACGTATTTGTCGAGACCCAGTTTTGAAATAACCGTACTCACAACGCGATGGCCGGGTGCTGTTCCGTTGTTCGGATCCGGAAAATCCTTCGACGGCTTCGAATCCCATGCAGAGAAACGCATTCCTCCCAGCTCGAGATACGATTGTGTCTTATCGTTTTTGTAATGCCATGTACATACGCGCGCACCGGCTGCACGGGTGCCCGGATGAGTTTTGGAGAAATCATATTTTCCCCAATCATACAACTCAAGCGTGTCGCCCTTCTGAAGAAGTTTTGATTTGTCCTTCTCTTTTTTGGTTGTACCGCTCAGCAAACGCCACGCGGTATACAATCCTGAAGCGCCGGCGCCGAAAATGGAATAGGTTTTGTTTTTCATACAGTTATTTCTTTGTGTAGAGTTAGGTTATACTTGGTGTTGTCGGGTGGTACCACCTGACATCACAATGGCAATGTTTCGTTTCCGAGTCTCTCCATTTGTCCGGGAAGATCCTTCTGCGGAATAACAACCTCAACCAATGTGGGCTGACCGGTTGTCTTCTTGATTTCTTTCAAAGCCGCGTTCAATTCGGTCACCGTTTCCACGCGGATTCCTTTGGCACCAAATGCTTTTGCAAGCGCCATGTAATCCCATTTCGGAAGAATGTCGAACGTGTCGAACTTGTGTTGCGGACCTTGCTTGAACGCATCCATGTCCACGTACACCTGTTCGATGGCATATACTCCGTTGCTCATGACGAAAATCACAGAGTTCAGTTTGTTTCTCACCAATGTTGATAGCGATTGACACACCATCATGAATCCGCCGTCACCGGCAATCGTCCACGCGCGTTTTCCGCTGCCGATTTGCGCACCGGAAGTAGCACCGGTTTCAAATCCGATACACTGCCATGCAGCTGATCCCATAAAACTTCCTTTCGACATACCGTAAGCGTTGGTCGCCACGTACAGCGAAGAACTTACGCCGAGTACCATCACGATATCTTTCAGCATGTTGTTGTCTTCGAGAAATTTCATCGAATGCTGGAAGAAGCGATTGTATGTGATCACTTCCGGTTTTTTATTCCAGTCAGGATCAGAATTGGATTTCCACGGCTCCGGATATTTCGGCTGGGGAGGCGCTACCGTTTTAAGCGGATATTTTTTATCGGCTTTGAAACGTTTGATCAGCGCCTGCATGAAATCTTTCATGGTCACACCTTCGTACGGAAAATAACCCACGCGAACGGATTCCGTAGTAGCGAGTACCATATTCGCGTACTGATTTTCTGCCAGCCAGAGATAATCATCCGTGATCAATGTTCCGAGCGTGATGATGCAATCTGATTTCTCCACTTTGTCAATCACGTTGGGAATAGATGCCTGGTCGGAATAGGTTCCAATGAACTTTTTCCCTTTTTCATCCAGCACCGTTTTTCCCAGCGTAGTGGTTGTGTACAGAAATCCGCTGACGTCGATGAGTTCCTGCAGCAAATCAGATAAACCGTGACGGAGGACTTCAACTCCCGCGAAGATCAACGGATGCTTCGCTGTCGTGATCATTTGCGTCCACGCGAGGTTCACAGCATTTTCCAAAGCAAGCGGTTCGCTTTTGATCACAAGCGGCTCCAGTTTTTTCCCGGATGGTTTCGGGCAGGGTTCCGCCCAAACTTCTTTGTAACACGCAATGTATACCGGTCGCTGGTGTGTCAGCGCAGCGATCAGCAGGTTGTCGATTTTCTCCGCAGCACCAACTGATGTGCTGAGCGTTTCTGCTGCGACGGTTACATTACTGAGCACGTTCTGATCTGCATTCAGATCGCCGGTGGAATGGTGAAAGATCATTCCGTACATGTTGGTCTGGTTACGCGCATCTGCACCAGGGCAAGCGCTGATCACCACGATCGGGCTGCGCTCAACGTATGCACCGGCAATTGCGTTCAATGCACTGAACGTACTCACGCCAAACTGCAACGACACGGCTCCGAGTCCACGCGTGCGTCCATAAGCATCTGCTGCGTATGTGGCATCCAGTTCATTGATTGCGGCAATGGTGTTGACACCGGGAAAATCTTCCAGTGTTTGCGTGAAATGCTTCACGTAGTCGCCGGGAATCTGGAAGACATCGGTTACATTCAACTGCTTCAACCGGGTGAGCAGGTAATCAGCAACCGTAAACGGCGCTTTTTGTGTTCTTACTTCTCTGAGCATAATCTGGGGTTATAATTTATCGTTTACGTGGAAGCTGAATGGTGGAGCAGTCGGAAGCGGAACAGGTATGATGTCATACGTATTCCTGGTAGAACAATACACGTGGTGGGTAATTTCCCCATTGACTCTGCAGCCATAATAAACAGTCAATTAATCAGCAGCTTCCGGGGGGAATTCAGAAGAGTTCGAAAAGTAGGCCAAAAAAACGTGTGACGCAACAGTGATGCGGTTCAGTTTGAAATCATTTATCCAATGTTGCTGGAATGGAAAACGGTTGAAACCGTTTGGGAAGACTACTGTATTCATTGCGATTGATTATATCCAACCGCTTAAGCAGTTTTTAATCAGCTTCTGGTAGTCAAAATGAATCACACAGATCCACGTACTTTTTTCGTACGCAAAAACGAACGCTTCACTGGAATTAATAAAACTTAAATTATTTCTTGAAGGTGTATGAAGTAGTTAACCCTTTCAGCATTAAACTTACTTGGTGTACGTACTCACACACGACTCAGAATTCACACCATCTGTCCACGTGTATTGAATTTATCGCCATGTCCCTATGGCAGACTCCTGAAATCAAGTTCCGGCAGGTTGCATACTTTGCACAAATCGCATTTGCTGTACGTAATCCAATGATCGCGTTCGTTGAAGGGATACTTGTTCACGTACGGCCGCAATTTGATTTTCTGTTTGATCCACAAATTGGTCAGCGATGGATTGCCTATGTAATACCGCAGCATCCGAAATGCATGATCCTTGAAATCCTCACGGAACATCGGGAAGCGCGAAATGAGACGCATGCAAACGATATCCAGGTTTTTCTCCAGTGAAAGTTCATCGTACACCTGCACGTCGGCACCGTAGCCAATCGACAATAAATCCCCGCCCCACTCCTTTTCAAGATTCAGGGCAAGTAATCCAGCCTGCGTTCGAATGAGCAAACGATCGTCGGTCCGTGGATGATCACTTCGGTTCACCAACAGTTTTCCGCCTTCTGAACGCACATTGAAATACCGGTTTTCCCTGACATCACTGAACTCAATGCTGAAGATGGCATCACTCACCACATCTTTTGCATAGAGGACTTTGTTCCGGTTGAGCCAGTGCGTCAGTTTGGTTTCAAGGACGTCCAGTTCTTCTTCGTTTCTCCACGCGATCCGGTTTGCCCGCACAATTTCTTCTTTGAATATTTCATCAATGTTCATGTATAGTTCATGATCGCTGCTGAAACGGGTACCGGGTATACTGCGAAACGTTTTTTCTTCGAAATAATCTCCGGGATACATGATCGGAAATTCAATGGGTGAATCATTTTCAAAATGCTCTTTGTAGTACGAGTCAATGATCTGTCTTGAAAACTTCACATCATTGATCCAGCGGTTTTCGTCCCTGAGCAAAACAAATCCCGGGGCGAAAGGAACAGCGATATCCGGTTGCAGGAATCTGGTGAACTTACAGAAATTGTCAGCGAAATATTGTTCGCGGATCCGGGCGACTTCCTCGTCGTCCTTGTTTTTATAATGGACTTTGTTGGGAAAATACCCTGCCCCACTCCATCCCGAGAGCAGGAAATCAATCTTCGGCCACCTGTCTTTTATTTTCTCCAGCAGGAATTGCGAAGCCGTTTCGTGATTCGAATTCAACGCATCATTGACATTGACAATCACGTATCCTTCGCATTCAACCACAACAACGCTCTCGAGTGAATAACCGAGATACGTGATGCGTATACCATCGACAGTGTACGTTTTAAAACTTACAGCTTCTGTAATTTTTTTGTACTGGAGATGTTTGAAATATCCCACGATACCTTTCCGCCATTGAAACGGGAAAAACACATGCGCTTTTTTAGTGATGCGCTTCAGCGATTCGCGGTGCATGTGATCTTCATGGCCGTGCGAGATCAAAACCAGGTCTGCCTGTTCCACCAATGAAATATCGACAGGCTTAGGAAATAAATGCCATTGATCATTGTACGCCGAACCGGTAATCCACGGATCGAAGACAATTTTTTTCTGCCCCGTTTCGATAACGAAACAGGAATGCGCGATATACTCTATTCGCATGGAGCGTGCCGATGATGTGCTTCTGCAACAACGGAAAGTTGCGGACATTATTGCGTCACATTTTTTATTGAATAACCACGGAGGCACAGCGACACAGCGAGGAACCTAAAATCTAAGCTATTCGGCAGGGCGGTCGTAAACAAACACTTCGTGTTTGCCCGGACAGAAGCAAAGCGACTGTTTTCTATTCGCTCCGAAGGAATCCTTCGGACCGTGCTGTAAGAAATAAGCAGGAAACATTTATTCTTGCGCCGTGACGGAGCCTGTCCTGAAGTAGGAAGGATGCCTCTGTGGTTGTTTTATCTCCATCAACAAGTCATGATTGCTATTGCTTATTCTAATGGAATATATGTGCTGAAAAAATCAGAATAACGGGGAGCCGGTCAATACACACCGTTCCGCGATCCGCTGATGACAACGTCTTCGCTCACCAGTTTCAGAAACTCGGTGGTGATGAAATATTCGTAAACGCCGTTGTAGATATTGCCAAACGTATCAGCGTCATAAATTTCAATGTAGATTTTTTCCGATCTCCATTTCGCATACACGGGTTCACTGTTGAAACCGGGAAGAATGGCCTGCCCGTCGGATTTCAGCGGTTCCTTTCACCGGGTCAACATCGCGACCGAATGTATTGGGCTGTAACCTGTTTATGCCAACCATAATGGTATCCGCCCGCCACACCGTTTCTGTGAGGATGTTCTCCTCCGTTGGACGTGTGCTGACCACGAGGCCATAAATTATGCCGGCCATAACCACCACCGCGATCACAAACAACCGCGCACTCAGGTATTGACGGCCCAACCAGGGAATTTTCCCGGTTGTTTTGTCGAATTGCTCAGTGATGGATGGTTCTTGTTCCTGCACGGTGCGAAAGTACGAAACCATAGCCGCAAAGCCGCTAAGGCCGCAAAGAAATGCGCAAAGCGCTTTGTTTGGAATCAAAAAACAACTTTGCGATTTCCTTTACGTGCGGTGCCTGCTTTGAACTTGTCAAGAGTGCGTTTTGACTCTCAAAAGCCGGTAACCTTTGCGTTTTGCTTTGCGTACTCTGCGCCTTTGCGTCTATTTCCAAAATACGTACCTTGAGGAACCAATTCTAATCAATGAAAAAATCGCTACTTCTCGCCTATGGGCTGGCTTCCGGTATGTTCCTGGTGGCACAAAAAGCAATGACCTTCGCAGTTCCGTTTTCTTCCGGAACAGCATCATTTACGATCATTACCAATCCGTGGGGACACGGTATTCCGGCTTTCGATGAAATGATCAACGATAGATATTACCGCTACGTGCACTTCAGTACACTGCCCGATCACAGCGCACGTGCAGCACTGAAAGCATCCGGTGTTTCACTGCTTTCATTTATTCACGGTAAAACGTACGTGGCTTCGATAGCTGCCGGCACGACTTTTCCGCTGAACGGAAATACCACCATGACCGGCGTTTCCTTTATTCCGGCGTCAACGAAAATGCACATTGAATTAAGTACAGCGTTGAATACCGGATCGTTTCCGTTTTATACCATCGACGGCGACAACAACCGCGGAATTACGTTCACGTATTTCAACGACATTCCACATCACCTCGTATTGGACGAACTGTATGCGCTCAATTACAAGATCAGTTACCACAATGCAAACAGTCATCGCATTACGGTTTGGATGCAGGAAAACGAAATCGTTTCATTCCTGGAATTGCCTTTCGTTTGCGCCGCCGAACTGAAAGATGATGTTCCTCAACCGGACAACAACGAAGGACGCACAGATCACCGCGACAACTGGCTTGCACAGGATTTCGCAGGTGGACGCATGTTCAACGGCGCCGGCGTAAGTGTGATGCTGCAGGATGATGGAGTGATCGGGCCACACATCGATTATACCGGAAGATTGCAGGCACAGTACCTCACTTCCAATTCCGGCGATCATGGCGATCATTGCGCAGGAATTATTATGGGTGGAGGAAACCGCGATCCGCTTACACGCGGCATGGGCTGGGGCGCCGATCTGTATACGTACCAGGCAGCTCCTTACCAGGGATTCGACAGCATTTACAATCACTACATCACCAATAATATTGTGATCACATCCACCAGTTACAGCGACGGATGCAATGCAGGTTACACGACACTCGCGCAAACACTCGATCAGCAGATCTGGGATATGCCGAACCTCATTCACGTTTTCTCCGCAGGAAACAATGGCGGCGTTGATTGCAATTACGGTGCAGGAAGCCAATTCGGAAACGTAACCGGCGGACACAAACATTCCAAGAACAGCATTGCTGTGGGCAACCTCGATTACATGGATGCACTGTCGAATTCATCAAGCCGCGGACCTGTGCATGATGGCCGGATGAAACCGGAAGTCTGCGCGGTTGGGACAAACGTGTATTCTACAAGTAATCCCGATACATACGTTTTCAAAAGCGGAACATCAATGTCGTGTCCTGCTGTTTCAGGAACATTCAGTGCATTGTACCAGGCTCACCGTGAAATTTACGGAACAACCGCGAAGTCGGGGCTGATGAAAGCCATACTGATGAACACGTGTGATGATCTTGGAAATCCAGGTCCTGATTACCGGTATGGTTACGGACGCATCAACGGAAGAAAAGCGATTCTTCCTCTCGAACAACAGATGTTCCTCACCGATTCGGTAGACAATGCGCAGAGCAATTCACATTCCATCAGTGTACCGTCCGGTGTTGGTCAACTGAAAGTGATGATCTACTGGCACGATTTTCCGGCTGCTGTAAATGCAACGGTTGCACTCGTGAATGACCTCGACATGCAGGTGATTGATCCGTCATCAAATCCATTCAATCCGTGGGTACTGGATTTTACACCGAATGCAGCCAACCTCAACGCAAATGCCGTTCGTGGAAATGATATCCGTAATAATCACGAACAAGTGACCATCGATAATCCAACTGCAGGAACATACTCCGTACAGGTAAACGGATCAGCTGTGCCTATGGGCCCGCAAACGTATTATCTCGTTTGGTATTTCGAACCGTTCGATGAACTGGTGTTGACTTATCCAAACGGTGGCGAGGGACTTGCTCCTGGAGAAGTTCAGACCGTTCGCTGGGACGCCTGGGGAAATACAGGAACATTCAACCTGGAATACACGACGGATGGAATAGCCTGGAGCACGATGGCTTCGAATATTTCCGCCACACAACGTTTCTATAACTGGACTGTTCCGCCAGGATTGAGCGGATTGTGCCGCGCGCGAATCACCCGTGGCGCAACCGTGGATGTGAGCGATGCCAATTTCTCAATCGCGCAGATTCCACAAAACCTCACGATAGCGTGGTCATGTCCCGATTCACTTTGCCTGAAATGGAACCCGGTTGCCGGCGCAACAAGCTATGATGTGTTCTTGCTTGGCAACGTGTACATGGATTCTGTGGGATCAAGTCCTGTCGACAGTTTTGTTGTAACGGGATTAAACAATTTCACGAATACATACTGGCTCAGTGTGCGCACTGTTGCACCGCAGCAAACAGTCGGACGTCGTGCCATTGCCATTGAGAAACTTCCGAGTGTGTATTGCCCCGGAGCACTGGATGCTTCTGTGGTTAGCGTGAACTCGCCGGAGGGCAGCTATTTTGGTTGCATGACTACAACCGGTGTTCCTGTTGTGATCAATATTTTCAATCCCGGCCTTACCCCGATCAGCAACATTCCGGTTTCGTTTTCATACGATGGAGGCACGCCGGTGAATGAAACATATATCGGAACTGTGGCTCCTTCGGGAAACGCAACGTACACGTTCACTGCAACGGTGAACATAGGTTCAGCCGGTGCGCACACGCTCGACGTGTGGTCAGCATTACCAACCGATATTCTCGCAGCGAACGACACCACATCACTCGCGATCAGCTACAGCAGCTCGCCTGCCGTGCTGCCACCGTGGTCTGAAAATTTTGAAACGTTTACGCTCTGCGGAACCGGCAGCGATTGCGGTGCAACAACCTGCACGATGATCAACGGATTCACCAACGTTGGTAACGGTGTTGGCGATGATATTGACTGGAGGACCAGCCAGGGAACTACACCTTCTTCGGGCACCGGCCCTTCTACCGATTATGTACCGGGTACCGCAACAGGAAATTATCTCTACCTCGAAGCATCAGCATGTTTTGGACAAACAGCAATTCTTGTCAGTCCGTGCATTGACCTGACCAATTTCCCATCTGCTGCCCTCCTATTTGGTTATCACATGTCGGGTGCAGATATGGGATCGCTGCATGTTGATGTGTACTCGAACGGAACCTGGACGAATGATATTTTTGTTCGCACGGGCAACCAGAGTTCGGCGTGGCAGCAGGCAACTGTTTCACTTGCTCCGTACAGCGGAAGGTGATCATTGCTTCGTTTCCGCGGGATTACCGGATCGGATTATACGAGCGATATGGCGATCGACGCTATTCGTGTAGAAGATCCGACCGCAATCGATGAGCCATCTTCTGTTTCACTGATCTCCGTGTATCCGAATCCGGCTCAAGGAGTTTTCAATCTTTCCGTTGCAGGATTGAATGGAAACGAAGTAACCACGCAGGTATATGATGTGAGCGGCCGGTTGGTGTTTTCGAAAAATTACGGCGCACAAAGCGGAACACTTCAGTCTGTAATCGATCTTTCTTCATTCGAGAACGGAGTTTATTTTCTTGAGGTAACGAATGGTGAAGTGAAGGAAACGATCCGCTTAAGTAAGATCGAGTAATCGTTTTTTCTCCGCAGGAGTCCTTCGGAGAAACTGATTGAAGAGTTGCGGGTTTACCATTCATTGACGTAGTCAATTGGGTATTCCATTCAGTGTTCCTGAATACAATCAATACGGGTATGAACAAATCCAATCATCATGACTCATAGAAATCTACTTCTTCTGTTTCTTTTGCTGATGCCGTTTGCAGCGTTTTCGCAGGCACCACCACAGGGTATCAATTACCAGGCCGTAGCACGCAATGCCAGCGGAGTTGAGTTGGCCAATACGGCCTTGACAATCCGGTTTGGTATTTACACGGACGCGGCGGCAACAGTACTCGTCTACGAGGAAACGCATGGCGTAACAACCAACGCTTTTGGATTGTTCAGTGCGGTCATTGGTACAGGTACTCAAACTTCGCCCAATCCTTTCAACTCAATTCTATGGGCGAACAGCGCGCATTACCTGAAAGTAGAAGCAGATGATGGTTCCGGATTTGTTGATCTGGGAACAACACAACTCATGAGTGTGCCTTACGCATTGCATGCAGGATCTTCTGCGGGCGGACCCACGGGACCACAAGGAGCAACAGGTCCTACCGGGCCAACAGGTGCGACCGGCGCGACCGGTGCAACGGGAACAGGACTCACTGGTGCAACCGGACCTACCGGAGCTACGGGCGCCACAGGAATCGGCTTAACCGGTGCTACCGGCGCAACGGGACCAACCGGTTTGCAGGGAACAGGAATTGACAGTGTTGTATATAATCCCAGTGGAACGGTTACCATATATTACAACAGCGGCCCTTCCGTTACAACCGGCGTTCTCTACGGACCCACAGGCAATACGGGCGCGACAGGCAGTGTTGGTCCTACCGGAGCAACAGGCGCGACAGGCGTTGGAACCACGGGTGCGACGGGTCCTACTGGTGCAACAGGAGTTGGAACGACAGGCGCAACCGGATCTACGGGTGCTACCGGTGCAACGGGCGCGACAGGAGTTGGAACCACAGGTGCAACGGGTGCTACCGGTGCAACAGGAGTCGGGTCAACAGGAGCTACTGGTCCCACCGGAGCAACAGGTGCGACGGGTGTTGGGATTGCGGGCGCCACCGGGCCTACCGGAGCAACTGGCCCAACAGGTCCGTTCATTGCAGGAGTTTTTGGTCAGACGCAATACTATAGCGGTTCCGGCTGGACGGCAACGAGCAATCTTTACAACGACGGAGCGAACATTGGTATTGGTACAGTGCCCAGTGTGCGACTTGACATCTTAGGCGGCAGCGCACGGATTTCAGATCTCAACAATCCAAACCTCACGGCGTATGCTTCGGGTGCGAACTCCACTTCTTACCTCGCCCTGGTTGCACAGTCAGGAACACAACGTGAATGGAGAATTTCCAATGACGGCGGTTCTGGCGGAGCATTTAAAATTACGGATATGAACTCCGGACTGGATCGTATGTACATCAGTCCAACCGGAAATACGGGATTTGGTATTATTCCAAATGCAAAGATCGATGTGTGGCAAACATCACAATCGGAGAACGCAGGTGAGTTTACTGTGAATAATAACACCGCATTCGGCGCTGCCGTTTACGCGGAAAGCAACGGGACGTCCGGTAACGTAATCTACGGTTACAGCAGCGGCGGTGCACGCGCAGCTTTCTTCCAGAGCGGCAACACTACGGGCGGCGCACACACGTTGCAGGTTGAACAGTATGGCCTCGGCCGCGCGGGGCATTTCGAAATTGTGAACACCAGCAATAACACAGATGCGTTGCATGCTGCAACGAACGGACAAGGCGCTGCCATCCGCGGACTCTCCACCGGCATAGGTGCTGCCGGTGAATTCCAGGTGACCAATGCTTCCAATACGACTGCGGCATTACGCGCTTTAACCAATTCACCCGGTAGCGCTTTCGAGGGATTCAACAATGGAACGGGTCACGTCGGTTTTTTCCAGATCGGTAACAATGCAAATGCGAGCTCTGCAGTTGAAGTCATTACGTATGGTACAGGTTCGGCAGGAAGATTCTCTGTCAACAACAACACCAGTGGCGCCAATGCATTTGAAGCATCAACCAATGGTACAGGTTTCGCAGGATTTTTTACAGGGCCGGTTTATGTACGGTCAAATGGAACATTAGCCACTACGAACGCGCTGAAAGTTGATAATGCAAGCGGAACAAACCTGATGAATATCAATAGCGCCGGTGATGTTGATCTTCCGGGATACACGCGGTTAGGGCAAGCCTCAGGCGGTGCACCATTGATGCGTGTAAAAAAACTGACGGGAACAACAGCTGCAGCTACAGGCGGAACAACGGCAATCAACCACGGATTGACGGCTTCAAAGATCATTGCGGTTGATGTACTCGTCGATTATTGCAATTGTGGCAACTACGTTCCTCCGGCATATAACGGAGCAGGATTCCAGTATAGCTGGTCTGTGGACAACACGGCTGTATACATCCTGCTCAGTCCGGGAGCCGCTTCGTCTTCGATCACCAGCAAAGCGGTTAAGGTGCTGATCACGTACGAGCAATAAAAAATTGCGGAATTTTATTTTTTTAAAATGACTAACCCACACACGCAAGTATGTGGTTAGAAGTCATCTCAAAAACGCCTTGAGAGTATAATTACGCAAGCGATCTGCACAAATGCGAGATAATTCTCATGGCGGATTTCGTATCGTGTAGCG